>ERZ1370068.5559-contig-4580_pt1 | contig 129612 bp, 209 predicted proteins | sample MGYA00561227_ERZ1370068 | MGnify/ENA primary metagenome ERZ1370068 (study PRJEB38410, sample SAMEA6850437) | metagenome | study: Metagenomic assessment of the ecological functions of the soil: analysis of the soil microbiota associated with the...
TGCTTCTGGTTCAGTTTACACGTGTTGCTCACAGGTTCCAGAGTTTGGGTTGGTGCACGCGGACGTGACGATGTAAGCACGCTTTAAAGAGATAGTCAGAGTCGCGACTGGTCGCCGACCGCGCGGGCGACGTTGCGACCTGCTGGATCGATGTCACCGCGCCGACGTGACCGAGCTGGGTGATTGCCTTTCTGTGGCGGGGCGACGAGCCGCGCGTCGCCGGTGGTGTTCCTGCATCAGGCAGAAGGCCTCATCCACCATGTTCCGGTGGTCGCCGCCGCGACCGCCCTGGCAATATCGTGGAAAATGGCGCAAATTTGGGCGATATAACTGGGCGAGCCGGAGGTCTGGGCGGGTTTCAGGAGCTCATGGTCGTAACGCTCGAGCGCATGACCAGCGGAGATTGCTGACCACCACCGTTGGCGTGTGCGCGTCACTGCGTATGGTATGGGTTTCCGGACATCGTCGTGCAGCTGGCCCGACGGTGACCAATGCGCGGAGGGATGTTAACGGCCGAGCACGCCATGGCAGGTTCATGCGCCGCAGTTCGTGCGTGAAACGCCGAGCGCGCGCGCAGGATCTCGGAGGCAGTCGGTGGTGCGCGGGTTCTGGCGGGACTCCTCGTCTCGAGTAAGCCACCGGGTTCTCAGCAACGAACGGATATGGTGCGGGCGCGCGCGCCCCAAGCCGCAGGTTCGCTGCTGCAGAACGACGAAGGCTCGAGGGCGCCATTGAGTTGCGCGCGAATACGTCAACGAAACCACTCGATTGTAAGTCGTCGCTCACGTGGCCGGTGGGCAGCCGGCGCGTCGCGATTCGCGGCTATCTCCTCGCGGATGATCTGCTGCAACAACAATTCGTTGAGCCAGCTCACCCGGCGCCGCCGTGCAGAAAATGGCGCTGCGCCCAGGGCTGCTCGACCGCCGCTGAGCGCCATGGTCGCATCTTCATAGCCCAGGCTAATCGCGCGCGATCATGGATCCTGCCTGACGATGCTGGTCGAGGAAGCAGGCGTCTTCGCGAAGCGGCACCCTCGGGTTGATAAGCGCCGCGCACGCGCCAAAAACACCGAACTGGCGCCTGGGCCTCAGGTTGCCAGCACGCAAAGTTCGCGCAACGACATAAACTTTCCTGGGTGGCTAGTTCATCGGCGACTCGGCGCCGGCTGGCTTTTCCGCCGCCCCATGCAATCATTCTGGATGTCGCTGCCGGTACCCGGGACTCTCGCTGACGTTGGGCTCGAGTTGTAGGCCGTATATCATTCGGAATTTATGGCGGTGGCGTTAAACTTTATTCCGGCAGCTTTGCGCGTCGAGAATGCGAGACGTCGGCGCAGCGCGCAACGCATCGCGGCATCACTGATGCTCCAGGGCCAGCCGCGCGGTGCCTCAAGGCAACGTTATCACTGCCACCGAGGTTGCAGCGAGGCGCTTCATGCACTGGCATTCCTCTGATCGTCCGGATGCGCTGTGATGATGTCGAGGCTTGATAATACGAAGGCAAGAAGAAAACCGACAAGCGCCACGATCCGGTGCTCCTGGGCTCCACCTTGGAAGTAGAGAGAACCAGCGTTGTCACGTCCAGACATGGGGAGGGGTTTCCACGCCCCGCCGACCAGCCATAACCTGTGGGGCCGCCGGCTCGGCGGCAGACCCCACATGATGCGAGAACACCGACATGCGCCATCGTTTGATGTCCACGCAGGGTGCAGCTCTCGATCCGCACCGGAAGAAGTAATCGATGGGCTATCGACCCTGTGGAGCGGCGCACGGGAAGCTCTTTAGTCATATTCAGCAAAATGAAGCAACGCAGAAGTTCCAGCATGAAGGTCTGTTGGCGATCCATCCGACGCTGCCGGTCAGCGTCACGAAGGCGGCGCAGCTCCCCGCTGAAAACTTCCACCACGGCGGGAAAAGCGCGCCGACCACACCGCTAGCCACGGACACGCCACGGGCGACACACCGCTCAGGCCGATGTCGCGGTCAGACCGCGCCAAGCGTCAGCACTTCAAAGACCCGTCGGCGTCACGGCACCGGTGTGATTCCCATTCGCCGACAGGGTGATCCTTGGTGGCGGTCGCAGCCGTCGCCGAGCAGCTTCACGTGCCGCCGCGCCCACTTGACCATGGATCGACGGTGAATGTCGTGCCCGCCGAGGCCATGCCGGTGGCGGGCTGCGCCTAGTGCAGAGACCTGCGGATCCTCGTCGAAAGACCGGCGCGATGCCGTGTCCGCAATACTCGCGCACGACGGAATCGGCCCTGGGCCTCGACGTAGAGCACTGGATCGTGTGTCGAGGTCGCGCCAAGGCGCGTCACTGGCCGGATGTCCGGATGCACCGCGCCACATGGCCTCGAAACCGACCTGCAGAGCCGCCTCGCCTGGATCGAAGGCTCGCCGATCAGGAACATCCGGCTGGTGTCGCCGTGGAAGCCATATCCTTAGTGACCGTGATCATCCACGTTGAGGATATCGCCGCCTTTCAGGACCGTTGTCGCCCGGGATGCCGTGGCGAGCCGATGGTTGACCGAGAGTGCAGAATGGATTTCGGAAGCCGCCTTGTAATTCAAGGGTGCCGGGACCGCGTGCTGGGTATTCACGATGAAGTCGTGGCAGATCCCGATCGAGCTTCCACCGTCGTCATGCCCGCCGCGATCCGTGGGCCGATCATGTCTAGGACGTCGGCGGCGAGGCGTCGGCAGAGCGCATCGCGTCCTGTTCGGCCGGCGATTTGACCGACACGCGCGTGTGGCTTTGCATCAGCATGGGTCAGGCCCGCAAATGAGAGGGTGAGGAGCGCCTATCACATTGTTTCGACGAGGACAAAGATGGTATAAAGAAGCGCGGCGTTTTTCTCAACCAAATCCACACGCGAATCGACACGTGCGGCTGGGTGCCGAGGTCCACTTGACCGGTTTGCCGCATGCGGATCCGCGGAGGAGGCTAGCCCGAAAGGATGTAATCATGGCCGGATTTGTCCATGAGGCAGATGCTTGAGGCGGGGGTTCATTTCGGTCATCAGACCCGCTTCTGGAACGAAGATGGCGCCGTTCATCTTTGGCGAAAAACAAGATCCACATTATCAATCTGGAGCGGACGCTGCCGCTCTACAACGACGCTGCCGGCTTCGTGAAGGGCGTCGTCGGCGACAGGGGCAAGGTCCTCTTCGTCGGCACCAAGCGCAGCGCCCGCGACGCCATCCAGGCGGAGGCGACCCGCTGCGGCATGCCTTACGTCAACCAGCGCTGGCTGGGCGGCATGCTCACGAATTTCAAGACCATCCGCCAGTCGATCAAGCGGCTGCACGAGCTCGAGGACTGCGCGACTCCGGCGCGCTCGAGCGGCGCAACAGAAAGAAGCGCAGATGCTTCGGCGCGAGATGGACAAGCTGATGCGCAGCCTCGGCGGCATCAAGGACATGAACGCACTGCCCGATGCGCTTTTCGTGGTCGACGTCGGCCATGAAGAGATCGCCGTGCACGAAGCGCGCAAGCTCAGCATCCCGGTCGTTGCGATCGTGGACGGCAACTGCTCTCTCCGGATGGCATCGACTACGTGATCCCCGGCAACGACGACGCCATGAAGGCGATCCACCTCTATGCCGGCGGCATCGCCGACGCGGTGATCGACGGCAAGGTCTTCGGTGCCGGTCGTGCCAGCGGGCGAAGACGAGTTCGTCGAGCTCGACGAGGAAGGCCAGCCGCGCCGGAAGTCCGCCGCACGCGCGGCGCGCAAGCCCGCGAACGTTCGCCGCAAGGCTCCAGCGCGCGCGCGCCAGTCCGCGGAGACGTCGTCGGCAGCGACGATGCCGCCGGTCGGCGCAGTTGAAGTCGTGATCGACGTTCCGGACGACGAAGTGGTCGTTGACGAAGTGGCCACCGACGCCACCCATGCAAAGCCGGCCGTGCGCCGCCCGTCCCGCGGCCCGCAAGCCTGAAAAGGCCGGAGAATAAAGTGACGATCACTGCAGAAACGGTGAAGACGCTGCGCGAGCGCACCGGCGCCGGGATGATGGAGTGCAAGAAGGCGCTCGTCGAGACGGGCGGCGACCTCGACGCTGCGGCCGAGATCATGCGCAAGTCCGGCCTTGCAAAGGCCGACAAGAAGGCGGGCCGCATCGCGGCCGAAGGCACGATCGCAACGGCGCTGGGCAGCGATGGCCGTTCGGCCGTACTGGTCGAAGTCAATTGCGAGACGGACTTCGTCGCGCGCCAGCCCGGAGTTCAGGGCTTCGCGGCCGGCGTCGCGCGTGCAGCGCTCGCGGCATCCGCCACGTCGTCCGAGGCGGTCGCTGCGCTCAAGCTCGATGACGGCGCGACCGTGGACGACATGCGCCGCCAGCTCGTCGCCAAGATCGGCGAGAAGATCGACGTCCGCCGCGCCAGGCATGCTGACGGCGCCGGACCGCATCGGCGCCTACGTGCACGGCACGCGCATCGGCACGCTCGTCGCGCTCAAGGGCGGCGACGACGTGCTCGCGCGCGAACTCGCCATGCACGTTGCGGCCGTGAACCCGCAGTACGTGAAGCCCTCCGACGTGCCGGCCAACGTTGTCGCGAAGAGCGGGAGATCCTCGTGGCGCAGGCCGCGACGGAGGGCAAGCCGCCGGCGATCGTGGACAAGATGGTCGAGGGGCGGCTGCGCAAGTACCTCGCGGAGATCTGCCTGACCGGGCAGCCGTTCGTGAAGGATCCGGACACGACCGTCGGAAGCTGCTCGCGAATGCCGAAGGCGGAAGTCGACCGGCTTCCTGCGTTACGAGGTTGGCGAGGGCATCGAGAAGAAGCAGGAGGACTTCGCCGCCGAGGTCATGGCCCAGGTCAGGCAGCAAAGGACAAGGGTCAGCCGATAAGCCGACTGACCTTAGAATGAGATCTGCGGAGGAGTTGGAAATGGCGGACACGCAGGCCCGACAGCCGCTCACGAGGATCCTGCTCAAGATCAGCGGCGAGGCGCTTGCTCGGCGCGGCCGATTACGGCATCGATCCCGCGATCCTGAAGCGGATTGCGGGCGAGATCGCGACGTGCTGACGCCGGGACATCCAGGTTGCGGTCGTCATCGGCGGCGGCAACATCTTTCGCGGCGCGGAGCCTGGCACGGGCCGGCATGGATCGCGTCACGGCCGACCACATGGGCATGCTCGCGACCGTCATGAACGCGCTCGCGCTGCAGGACTCCCTCGAATCCCTCGGCAGCTACGCGCGCGTCATGTCCGCGGTCCGCGTCCAGGAAGTCTGCGAGGACTACATCCGCCGGCGCGCCGTGCGCCACCTCGAGAAGGGTCGCTGCGTGATCTTCGCGGCCGGCACCGGCAATCCATTCTTCACCACGGACACGGCGGCATCGCTCCGGGCGATCGAGATCGGCGCCGACCTCCTGCTCAAGGCCACCAAGGTCAACGGCATCTACGACGACGACCCGGTCCGGAACCCGAAGGCCAAGCGCTACAAGACGCTGTCTTTTGACAAGGTGCTGGACGACCGGCTGAACGTCATGGACGCGACCGCAATCGTCATGTGCAGGGACAACGCCATTCCGCTCCGGGTCTTCAACCTGACGAACGAGGGCGACCTCCTGCGCATCGTGGACGGCGAGGACGTCGGGTACGCTGGTCGCCAACGGACTATGAGCGGAGCGCGGAGGGCAAGCCATGCAGGATGAGATGAGTAAGGATGCGACGCTTCGGATGTCGAAGTGCGTCGCGCTCCTCAAGGATCACTTCCGGAAGATGCGCACCGGCCGCGCGAACACCGGGCTCCTCGACGGCATCAAGGTGGACTACTACGGCAGCTGAAGTGCCGCTCAGCCAGGTCGCGACCATCAGCGTGGAGGACGCGCGCACGCTCGTCGTGTCGCCCTGGGACAAGTCGGCGGTGACCGCGGTCGAGAAGGCGATCATGAAGTCGGATCTCGGCCTCACGCCGAACACGGCCGGCCAGGTGATCCGGCTGCCGCTGCCGCCGATGACCGAAGAGCGCCGCAAGGAATTCACGAAGGTTGCGCGGCACGAGGCCGAAAACGCCCGCGTCGCGGTGCGCGCGCGTGCGTCGCGACCTCATGACCGAGCTGAAGGACATGCTGAAGGAGAAGCTGATCTCCGAGGACGACGACCGCCGCGCCCAGGAGGAGATCCAGAAGCTGACGGACCGGCACGTGCACGAAATCGACCAGGTGCTGGCCGACAAAGAGAAAGAGCTGTTGCAGGTCTGAGATGCCGGCACCAGCCCCTCAAGCGGCAGGCACCCTCCGGTGCCTCGCCATGTCGCCGTGATCATGGACGGCAACGGCCGCTGGGCCGAGCAGCGCTCATTGCCGCGCGCCGCGGGACACCGGGCCGGCACCCAGGCCGTGCGCACGATCATCGAGGAATGCGTGCGCCACGGTGTCGGCGCGCTGACGCTCTTCGCATTCTCGAGCGAGAACTGGCAGCGGCCGGCCGGCGAAGTCGGCCTCCTGATGCAGCTCTTCCTCGAATCGCTGGACCGCGAGGTCGCGGAGCTCGACGCGAATGGCGTTCGCATCCGCTTCATCGGCGACCGCCTGCGGCTCGCGCCGGCGCTCGCTTGAGCGCATGGACGCGGCGGAGGAAGAGACCGCCGCCCGCGCGAAGCTCGACCTCGTCATCGCCGTCGCCTACGGCGGGCGCTGGGACATCGCCCAGGCCGGCGCGACAACTTGCGCTCGAGGCGAAGCCGAAGGCCGGCTGCGACGCTGCCGGGATCGATGAGGACGCTGCTCGCAGACGCCTCGCGACTGCCGGCCGGCCGTCGCCGGACCTGTTCATCCGCACCGGCGGTGAGCGGCGCATCAGCAATTTCCTGCTCTGGGACCTTGCGTACACCGAGCTCTGGTTCACCGACACGCTGTGGCCCGACTTCGACGCGGCCTGCTTCGCGGCGGCGCTCGCCGACTTCGGCGGCCGTGAGCGGCGTTACGGCCGCGTCGCCGGCCGGGCAGGGGGCGCACTGATGCTCGGGCAGCGGATGCTGACGGCCGTCGGCCTCGTCGGCGTGCTTGCGCTCGTCATCGTCGTGTTGCCGCAGACGTTCGCCATCGTCGCGCTCGCGGTCCTGATCCTGATGGGCGCCTGGGAGTGGTCCCAGTTCGCGGGACTCGGTAATCGCTGCGGCGCGCGCGGCTTACGTCGCGGTCGCCGCCGCGTTGATGGCCGGCCTTTGGCAAGTGACGGCATCGCCCGTGGATTTCCAGCGCGTCATGGGGCTCACGATGCTCGGCTGGATCCCGCTCTTCGGCTGGATCGTGTTCGCACCGGGTTTTCGTGCGAAGGGCCTGGCTGCGATCGCGGGTCTCTGGGCCCTCGCGCCGACCTGGCTCGCGCTCTCGAGGCTGTACCTTCAGGACGGCAACGGCCGCGAGCTCGTGATCTTCGTGCTGCTGCTCGCCTGGGCGGCCGACATCGGCGCGTACTTCGCCGGCCGCCATTTCGGCCGGCTGCGACTGGCGCCGGTCGTGAGCCCGAACAAGACCTGGGAAGGCGTGCTCGGCGGCCTCATCGCCGGGGTTGCTCGTCGCGCTCGCGGCGCTCGCCTGGTTTCACCTGCCGCCGCTTGCCTTTCTTTCCTTGTGCGTCGCGGCAATCCTCGCATCCGTGGTCGGCGACCTGCTCGAGAGCATGTTCAAGCGCCAGATCGGACTCAAGGACAGCGGCAGCATGCTCCCGGGCCACGGCGGCATGCTCGACCGCATCGACAGCCTGACTTCGTCCGTGCCGCTCCTCGCGCTCGGCCTCGGGTGGCTGGGGTTCGTCGCATGAAGGGCATCGCGATCCTCGGATCGACGGGAACGATCGGCGAGGCGACGCTGGACGTCGCCGGGCGCCACCCGGACCGCTTCCGCGTCGTCGCGCTCGCGCGCGCACTCGAATCATGAGGCGCTGTACGCGCAGGTGGAGCGGCACCGACCCGCCATCGCGGCGCTGGCGGACCGCGCGGCCGCCGCGCGGCTCGCGCAGCGCGTCGCCTCTGCAGGCTTGCCGACACGCGTGCTCGGCGGCCCCGATGCGCTCGCAACCGTCGCGACGCTGCCCGAAGCCGATGTCGTGATGGCCGCCATCGTCGGAGCCGCAGGTCTTGCGCCGACGCTCGCCGCAGCCGCCGCCGGCAAGCAGTTGCCTGCTCGCGAACAAGGAGGCGCTCGTGCTCGCGGGCACGCTGCTGCTCGACGCGGCGCGGGCGAGCGGGGCGCGCATCCTGCCGATCGACAGCGAGCACAACGCGGTCTTCCAGTGCCTGCCAGCCGGAAGCGCCGCGGGCATGCCACCGGCCGGCGTCGCCCGCATCGTGTTGACGGCATCGGGCGGCCCGTTCCTGCGCACGCGTCGCGAGGACCTCGCGGCGGTGACGCCGGAACAGGCCGTCGCGCATCCGAACTGGCGCATGGGGCCGAAGATCTCGGTGGATTCGGCGACGCTCGATGAACAAGGGCCTCGAGTTGATCGAGGCCTGTCACCTGTTTGGCGTCGCGCCCGACGCCGTCGGCGTCGTCATCCACCCGCAGAGCATCGTCCATGCGCTGGTCGAGTTCGAGGACGGCGCGGTGCATCGCGCAGATGAGCCAGCCCGACATGCGCGTTCCCATCGCGCACGCGCTCGGCTGGCCTGAACGCATCGCATCGGGAGTCTCGGACTCGACCTCGTGCAGATTGCGAAGTTATCGTTCGAAGCGCCTGATTTAGAACGCTTTCCGTGCCTTGCAATGGCTGCGGCTGCGGCGCGCGCCGGGGGCACGATGCCGGCGGTCCTGAATGCCGCAAACGAAGTTGCCGTTGCGGCGTTTCTTGGCCGGCGGCTGAACTTTGCACGCATCGCCGGGGTCATTGAAGGCGTGTTGCAACAGCACGAGGCGGGGCCGGTGCGAAGCCTGGAGGACGCGCTGGCCGCGGACGCCTGGGCGCGCGAGCGCGCGCATGCAGCACTGACGTCGCGCCAGGCTGCCGGCGCATGAACGCCGGCATCCTACCGCCATCGTCGCTTTTGTCGTCGCGATCGGCGTGCTCGTGACCGTGCACGAGTTCGGCCACTTCTGGGTCGCGCGCAGGCTCGGGTTCAAGGTGCTGCGATTCTCGCTCGGCTTCGGCAAGCCGCTCCTCAAGCGCGTGAGCCGCGATGCGGATCAGGTCGAGTACGTGTTGTCGGCCATCCCGCTCGGCGGCTACGTGCGCCTGCTCGACGAGCGCGACGGGCCGGTGCCGGCGGGCGAGGAACACCGCGCCTTCAACCGGCGGCCGCCGCTCGCGCGTATCGCCGTGCTGCTCGCGGGACCGGGCGCGAACTTCCTGTTCGCGGTCTTCGCCTACTGGATCCTGTTCATGCAGGGCATTCCCGGGCTCAAGCCTGTGATCGGCGAGATCGCCCCGGATTCCTTCGCGGCGCATGCGGACCTGCGGCCGCTCGACGAGATCACGGCGGTTGCAGGCCAGGCGACGCCGACGCGCCAGGCGGCAGTGCTCGCGATCCTCGAGGGCGTCGTCGACCAGGGCGCGGTACCGGTCGAGGTGAAGGACGAGCAGGGCACGGCGCGAAAGCTCACGATCCGCGTGCCGGAAAGCGAGCGGCGCGCTTGACGGAACCCGGCACGCTCCTGAACGGCCTCGGATTCTCTTTCTGGTACCCGCCACAACCTGGTCGTCATCGGCGAGCTGACGCCGGACTTTCCGGCGGCCGCCGCGGGCCTCGCGATCGGCGATCGCGTCGTCGCGGTCAACGGCGAGCCGGTTGACGACTACCTCAAGTTCGTGAACCTGATACGCGCGCCGCGCGGGGCAGGCGACCGAGCTTGCCGTGCTGCGGGGCAGCCAGCGACTCAGCTTTGAACTCGTGCCGAAGGCGGTCGTCGAGGAAGGCCACACGGTCGGCAAGATCGGGCTCGGCGCGTCGCTCAGCGGGGCGGGCGGCTTCCCCGAATCCATGCAGATGGTCGAGCGCTACGGCCCGCTCAGCGCGCTCGGGCCCGCCGTGCGCGAGACCTGGGGCAAGAGCGCGCTCACGGTGCGTTTCCTGTGGCGCGATGGTGACGGGCGACGTCTCCACCAAGAACATCTCCGGGCCGATCAACATCGCGCAGTACGCCGGGCTGACGGCGACCGAGGGCTTCACTTACTATCTCGGGTTCCTGGCCCTGGTTTCGATCTCGCTCGCCGTGCTGAACCTGCTGCCGGTGCCTGTACTGGACGGCGGCCAGGTCGTGTTTCAGCTCCTCGAGATGGCGAAAGGCGCCCGATCTCGATGAAAGCGCAGGTGCTCGGGCAGAAGGTCGGCATCGCGATGCTCGTCGCGCTGATGGGTTTCGCGTTCTACAACGACATCACGGGGCTCTTCGGCTGATGACGCAGCGAAATGCAGGCAACGCGCTCCGGTCCGGCATTGCTGCCGTGCTGCTTGCCGTCTCGGGCGTCGCCGTCGCGCAGGACGCCGGGGACTTCACGGTCGGCAATATCCGCGTCGAAGGCCTGCAGCGCATTTCCGAGGGCACGGTCTACAACTACCTGCCGGTCAACATCGGCGACCGCCTCGACCAGCGCCACGTCCAGGAGGCCATCCGCGCCCTGTTCGCGACCGGCTTCTTCAGCGACATCGAAATGCGGCGCGACGGGGCCACGCTCGTCGTCGTGGTGCGCGAGCGACCGTCCATCGAGAGCTTCGAGCTCGTCGGCAGCAAGGACCTCAAGACCGAGGACCTGCAGAAGTCGCTGCGCGGCGTCGGGCTTCGCGACCGGCAAGACCTTCGACCGTTCGGTGCTCGAGGAAGTGCGCGCCTTCCTGACCGACCAGTACTTCAGCCGCGGCAAGTACGCCGTGCGCATCGACCCGAAGGTCGAGGAAGTGCCGGGCAACAAGGTGCGGATCAAGATCGACATCGTCGAGGGCAAGCGCGCCCAGATCCGCCAGATCAACCTGGTCGGCAACACGGTTTACGACGACGACGAGCTTGCAGGATGCGTTCGAGCTGAAGACGCCGAACTGGCTGTCCTGGTACCGGCAGGATGACCGTTACTCGCGCGAGTCGCTGCAGGGCGACATGGAGAAGCTGACGTCCTACTACCAGGACCGCGGCTACGCCAATTTCGCCGTGGAGTCGACGCAGGTCGCCATCGCGCCGGAGATGGACGACATCTTCATCACGATGAACCTGCACGAGGGCGAGGTCTACAAGGTCGGCGAAGTGAAGATGGCCGGCACGATGAAGGTGCCGCAGGAGCAGCTGCGGCGGTTGCTGCTGGTGAAGACCGGGCAGACCTACTCGCGCAAGCTCATCACGCAGTCGCAGGAACTCATCTCGTACCGGCTCGGCGCCGACGGCTACGCCTTCGCCAAGATCGACCCGGTGCCGACCGCGCACGAGGACACGAAGACCATCGACCTGACCTTCTTCGTGGACGCGGGCAACCGCGCCTATGTGCGCCGCATCAACTTCATCAACACGAGCGCGATCGACGACGAGGTCCTGCGGCGCGAGATGCGCCAGATGGAAGGCTCGTACCTGTCGAACGCGCTGCTCGAGCGCTCGAAGGAGCGGCTTGCGCGCCTGCCGTACATCGAGAAGGTCGATTTCGAGACGAACCCCGTGGCGGGGACGCCCGGACCTGGTGGACGTCGACTTCGACGTGAAGGAGGGCCTGCCGGGCCAGTTCAGCGGCGGCATCGGCTACTCCGAGTCGCAGTCGTTCATGCTGAACGGCAGCTTCGTCCACTCGAACTTCATGGGTTCGGGCGAGCGGGTCGCGCTCGAGCTCGTCGCGGGCCAGTACTCGAAGCAGTACAGCCTGTCGCATACCGATCCGTACACGAACATCGACGGCGTCTCGCGCACGATCGGCCTGACGTACCGCGACGTCACGCAGTACGTGTCGGCGGCGTCGGATTTCTCGACGACGACGATGTCAGGGACGCTCGAGTACGGCTACCCGATCTCGGAGTACCAGGGCCTGCGCTTCGGGCTCATCGCCCAGCGCTCGGACCTGATCGTGAACCCGACCAGCAGCGCGCCGGAAGCCGTGGACTGGGTCCAGTCGAACGGAAATCCCTACACGCAGTTGATCGAGCGCGAGATCCCGCCGCTCAACCCCTGGCGACGACCCGACGATCGTCACGACGACGCTGTACGGCACCAAGTTCAACACCTTCGAGCTGGTCGGCAGCTGGTACTTCGACATCGCGCAACCGCGCGATCTTCGCGGACCGCGGCCTGCAGCACTCCGTCAGCCTCGCGGTCACGGCGCCGGGCAGCGAGGTGAATTACTACACCTTCCGCTACGACTACCTGCAGCTGCTGCCCGCTGGGCAAGAAGTGGACGGTGGCGCTGACGTCGCAGATCGCCTACGGCGATGCGCTCGGCAAGGACACGACCTCGCTGCCGCCGTACCGCCAGTTCTTCGCCGGCGGGCCCGACTCGGTGCGCGGCTTCACCGAGAGCCGGCTCGGTCCGAAGGACGGCTTCGGCAATCCCTACGGCGGCAACCTGAAGGTGATCGGCCGGGCGGAGCTCCTGTTCCCGGTGCCGGACAAGTGGCGCGCGAGCACGCGCATCAGCGCGTTCTTCGACATCGGCAACGTGTTCTCGCAGGGCGCCGCCATCCACTTCACCGGCCGGGACGGCCGCACGCCGGTGGACTACGAGTTCGATTACAATGAGTTGAAGCAGTCCGCGGGCGTCGCCATCCAGTGGTTTGCGCCGCTGGGCATCTTCCGGTTCAGCTACGGCATACCGCTGAACGAGTTCAAGGGCGACGCCATCCGTTATGCGGACGAGGTCGAGCGCTTCCAGTTCACGATCGGATCCGCATTCTGACAGTCGAGGCAAGATGACACACATGACCAGGCAAATCGTTACCTGCGCCCTGATCGCCGCGCGCCGCTCTCGCGGGCGCCCCGTCCGCCGAGGCCCAGGCCCTCAAGATCGGCTTCGTGAACTTCGGCCGGCTCCTGGAGGAGTCGCCGCAGGCCAAGGCCGCCCAGGCGGCGCTCGAAGGCGAGTTCATGCCGCGCCAGCGCGACGTCGCGGCGCAGCAGAAGTCGCTGCAGGAGAAAGAGCGACAAGCTCCAGAAGGAAGCCGCCGTGATGTCGGAGGCGGACCGCGTCCGCACCGAGCGCGAAGTGCGCGACCTCGAGCTGAACGTCAACCGCCGCTTCAAGGAGCTGCAGGAAGACCTGAACCTGCGCCGCAACGAAGAGGTCGGCAAGATGCAGCGCGCGCTGCTGCAGGAAGTCCAGGGCTATGCCAAGGCGAACGGCTACCAGCTGATCGTCAGCGACGGCGTCCTGTTCGCGGCCGACGGCGTCGACATCACGCCGCAGCTCGTGGCCGCGATCAAGTCCAAGGCGCCCGCAGCCGCGACACCTCCCAAGCCCTGAGCCCGACGGGCGCGGGGGCGCGATGGCGATGACGCTCGGCGAGATCGCAGTCCGGTACGGACTCGATCTCGCCGGCGATCCCTCGCAGGTCGTCGAAGGCGTGGCGGCGCTGGCGGCACGCCGACGCCCGGGCACGCTCACCTTCTGCACCGGGGCGAAGTACCGCAAGCAGCTCGCAGCGACGCGCGCGACCGCCGTCGTGCTGCCGCGCGAACTCGCCGCGGAATGCCCGGTTGCCGCGCTCATCAGCGCGCGCCCTTACGCGAGTTACGCTCGGATCGCGGCTGGACTGCATCCGCCGGCCGCCGTGACGGCCGGTCGCGCGCCCGGCGCGCAGGTCGCGCCGACGGCGCGCGTCGCAGCCTCGGCCTGGATCGGGCCGAACGCCGTGATCGGCGCCGGCGCCGTGATCGGCGAGCGCTGCTCGATCGGCCCGAATTGCGTGATCGAGGCAGGGCGTACGCCTCGGCGACGACTGCCGCCTTGCAGTCGGGTGTCACGCTGTGCCATGACGTCGTCGTCGGCAGCCGCTGCACGTTCAAGGCGGGTGCGGTCGTCGGCGGCGATGGCTTCGGCTTCGCGCCCGACGCGGACGGCTACGTCAAAGGTGCCGCATCTCGGCGGCGCGCGACTCGGGGATGACGTGGATGTCGGCGCCAACACGACGATCGACCGCGGCACGATCGAGGACACGGTCATCGGCGACGGCGTCAAGCTGGACAACCAGGTGCAGGTCGGCCATAACTGCCGCATCGGGGCGCATACGGTGATCGCGGGCTGCGTCGGCATTTCCGGAAGTACGGTCATCGGCAGCCGCTGCATGATCGGCGGCGGCGTCGGCATCGTGGGCCACCTCGAGATCGGCGACGAAGTGATCGTCACCGGTGCATCGATGGTGACGCGCTCGCTCCCGGGACCGGGCATCTATTCATCGGGGATGCCCGCGATCGAGGCCGCGACCTGGCGGCGCACCGTCGCGCGGCTGCACCAGCTCGAAGGGCGCCGCCGCGGGCGCGGATCCACGGATTCAGGCGGGGAAGGGGACGATCCATGAGCGAAGGCTTCCCGATGGACATCCAGGCGATCCTCGCGCAGCTGCCGCATCGCTATCCGTTCCTGCTCGTGGATCGCGTGATCGAATGCGTGCCGGGCAAGCGGATCCATGCGATCAAGAACGTCACGCGTCAACGAGCCGTTCTTTCCCGGGCATTTTCCGCGGCCGGCCGACGATGCCCGGCGTCATGATCCTGGAGGCGCTTGCGCAGGCCGCCGGCATCCTGGCGTTCAAGACCGCGGGCGTCGTGCCGGACGACAAGTCGCGGTTCTACTTCGTCGGCATCGACGGCGCCCGCTTCCGCAGGCCGGTCGTGCCCGGCGACCAGCTCGCCCTGAAGGCGACGTTCGATCGCGCGATGCGCGGCATCTGGAAGTTCACGACGGTGGCCGAGGTGGAGGGCGGCGAAGTCTGCTCGGCCACGATGATGGTCGCGCCGGAGGTCAAGCCTTGATCGATCCTCGCGCGATCGTCTCGCCCGATGCCGAGATCGCCGAGGGCGTCGCAATCGGTCCTTTCGCCGTCATCGGCCCGGGCGTGCGGATCGGCGCCGGAACCTGGATCGGCCCGCATGCCGTCGTCAATGGCCCGACCACGCTCGGCCGCGACAACAAGGTGTTCCAGTTCGCGTCGATCGGCGACGCGCCGCAGGACCGCAAGTACGCCGGCGAGCCGACCCAGCTCATCGTCGGCGACCGCAACGTGTTCCGCGAGTTCTGCTCGATCAACCGCGGCACCGCCGGCGGGCGAGCACGAGACGACGATCGCGAACGATTGCCTCTTCATGGCCTATTCGCATGTCGCGCACGACTGCATCGTCGGCAGCCACTGCATCATGTCCAATTGCACTGCCCTGGCGGGCCATGTCGAGCTCGGCGACTGGGTGATCCTCTCGGGCTACGCGGGCGTCCACCAGTTCTGCAAGGTCGGCGCGCACGCCTTCCTCGCGAACAATGCGGCGGTGACGCGCGACGTGCCGCCTTTCGTCCTGGTCGCGGGTTCGCCCGCCGAGCCGAAGGGCATCAACAGCGAGGGCCTGAAGCGGCGCGGCTTCGACGCGGCGCAGATCGCGAACATCAAGAGCGCCTACCGGCTCTTCTACCGGTCGAAGCTGAAGCTGGCGGAGGCCGCGGAGCAGCTCCGGGCGCTCGTGCCGGCGCAGCCGGAGATCGCGCCCTTCGTGGACTTCCTCGCAGCCAGCGAACGCAGCATCATCCGCTGATGCAGGACGCGCGTCCGCTCACGATCGGCCTCGTCGCAGGCGAGTCCTCGGGTGACAACCTGGGCGCGGGCCTCATCGAGGCCCTGCGCGCGCGCGCCCGGCACGCGCTTCGTCGGCGTCGCGGGCCCGCGCATGAAGGCAGCCGGTTGCGAGAGCCTCGCGGACTCCGAGGAACTCGCGGTCATGGGCCTGTTCGAGGTCCTGCACCACCTGCCGCGACTCCTGCGCCTGCGCGCGCGCGTGCGCGCGGCAATGCTCACGCTGAAGCCCGACGTCTTTGTCGGCATCGACGCGCCCGAATTCAACCTGGGCGTCGCACCCGCGCTGCACGCGGCGGGCCTTCGCACCGTGCAGTACGTGAGCCCGCAGGTCTGGGCCTGGCGGCGCGGGCGCGCCGCGCGCATGGCGCGCTTCCTCGACCTCGTCCTGTGCCTGTTGCCGTTCGAGCGCGGCGTCTACGACGCGGCGGGATTGCGATCGATCTTCGTCGGTCACCCGCTCGCCGATCAGCTGCCGCTCGAGCCGGATCGCGACGGCGGCGCGGCGCGCGCTCGGCCTTGCGATCGAGGGCGCCGGTCGTCGCCGTGCTGCCGGGCAGCCGCGGCGGTGAGGTCTCGCGACTTGCGCCGGCCTTCGCGGGCGCGATCGCCTGGCTTGCCGCGCGGCGGCCGGGCCTTGCGTTCGTGGCCCCGCTCGCGGGGCCGCAGACCCGCGCCACGTTCGAGTCCGCGCTCGCGCGCGAAGCGCCGGGCGTCGCCGTGACACTCGTCGACGGGCCAGGCGCAGGCCGCTCTTGACGGCCGCCGATGTCGTGCTGGTCGCCTCCGGAACGGCGACGCTCGAGACGCTGCTCTGCAAGCGGCCCATGGTCGTCGCCTACCGGCTGGGGGCCCTGACGGCCTTTGCGCTCCGGCACATGGGCCTGCTCAAGGCGCCCTTTTTCGCCCAGCCAAACCTGCTGGCCGGCCGCCGCGTCGTTCCCGAGCTCGCCCAGGCCGACGTGACGGCCGAGCGCCTCGGCCGGGAGATCGAGCGCTGGCTGGATGCGCCCGAGGCGGTCGCTGAACTGCAGGCCCTGTTTACGGCCATCCACAGGCAACTGCGGCAGGGCGCGAGCGGGCAGGCCGCGGAGGCGGTCCTGGCGCTTGCCCGCGGTGCGGTCCCGTGAGCGGCCGGGCGCTGCCATGCCGCGGTTCGCAGGAGGCCTGACGGCGGGCGTGGACGAGGCGGGGCGCGGGCCGCTTGGCCGGCCCGGTGGTCGCCGCCGCGGTCATTCTCGACGCGCGCCGGCCGGTCGCGGGCCTGCGCGATTCCAAGCAGCTCCCGCCCGCCGTACGCGAGCGCCTCGCGGGCGAGATCCGCGCACAGGCGACCTCCTGGGCCATCGGCTGGGTGGACGCGGCCGAGATCGACGTGCTGAACATCCTGCAAGCCTCGCTGCTCGCGATGCGGCGCGCGCTGCTCGGCCTCGCCGTCGCGCCGGCGCGGGTCTGCGTGGACGGCAACTGCTGCCCGGGCGCGGGCGATGCTGGGGCTCGGCTGCGCGGATCGAGGCCGTGGTGCGGCGGCGATGCCGAGATCCAGGAGATCAGCGCTGCGTCGATCCTCGCGAGAAGTCGCGCGTGACGCCTTCATGACCCGCGCGGCAGGGCTCTATCCCGGCTATGGTTTCGAGCGCCACAAGGGCTACGCCGACCGGGGACCACCTGGAGAGCACCTGGCGCGCATCGGGCCGAGCCGGCTTCACCGCCAAAGCTTTGCGCCGGTAAGGCGCTAAGATTCCGCGCATGCGACCGACCGAGACCCGTCCGGGCAGCCCCGCGTTCGTTCACCTGCGGCTGCGCACCGAATACTCGCTCGCGGACGGCATCGCGTGCGCGTGCCGCGCCTCATGCAGGCGGTGGTCGAGGCCGCACGCCGGCCGTCGCGCTCTTACCGACCACTGGAAACCCGTTTGCGATGGTGAAGTTCCATCGCGAGGCGGAGCGGCGCGGCGTGAAGCCCGTGATCGGCGCGGACCTCTGATCGCCGACGGCAACGAGCGTAGCGGAGCCCACGCTCGCTGACGCTGCTCGCGCAGGGCGAGCAGGGCTTCCGGAACTCACGCGGCTCGTGTCGCGCAGCTACCTCGAGGGCCAGGAACGCGGGCCGGCCGCTCGTCGCGCGCGAGTGGCTCGACGGCGCGACGACCGCCGGGCTGATCGCCCTGTCGGGCGGCGCCCAGGGCGACGTCGGCCGGCTGCTGGCACCGGCCGCGTTGCTGGAGGCCGCGGCGGTCCTCGGGCGCTGGCGGGCGATTTTCGGCGACCGCTATTACCTTGGAAGTCCAGCGCACCGGCCGTCCGGGCGAGGAGGCGCACATCGCCGGCGTTCTGGCGCTCGTCGCCGCCCACGACGTTCCCGTCGTCGCGACCAACGACGTGCGCTTCCTCGGCCGCGACGAGTTCGAGGCGCACGAGGCGCGCGTCTGCATCCGGGAGGGCCAGCGCCTCGACGACCCGGGTCGCCCGCGGCGCTACTCGCCTGAGCAGTACCTCAAGTCGCCGGCCGAGATGGCGGCGCTCTTCGCGGACCTGCCCGAGGCGATCGCAGAACAGCGTCGAGATCGCAAGCGCTGCTGCTCGCTGCCGCTCGCGCAGGGCGGCATCTTCATGCCCGCCTTCGAAGTGCCGGACGGCAGCGGCGCGCCGGCTCTACCTGCGCCCGCCTCGGCGGAGAGAGGGGCTCGCACGCCGGATCGGCGCGGCCGCGGAGGAGACCGACGCTACCGCGCGCGGCTCGACCAGGAACTCGGCGTCATCTGCGAGCATGGGCTTCGAGGGCTACTTCCTGATCGTCGCGGACTTCATCGCGTGGGCGCGCGAGCGCGAGATCCCGGTCGGCCCGGGCCGCGGCTCCGGCGTCGGCTCGCTCGTCGCCTGGCGCGCTCGGCATCACGAACCTCGACCCGATCTCGCGCACGACCTCCTGTTCGAGCGCTTCCTGAATCCCGAGCGCGTGTCGCTGCCGGACTTCGACATCGACTTCTGCATGTCGACGGCCGCGACCAGCGTCATCGACTACGTCGCCGGACCGCTACGGCCGCGAGCGCGTCGCTGCAGATCGTCACGTACGGCACGATGGCGGCGCGCGCCGTGGTCGCGCGACGTCGGGCCGCGCTGCTCGGCCTGCCGTACGGCTACGTCGACGGCGTCGCGAAGCTGATCCCGTTCGAGCTCGGCATCACGCTCGACAAGACGCGCTCGACGAACGAGCGCCGAGCTTGCGCGGCGCTTACGAGCGCCGAGGACGAGGTGCGCGAGCTCATCGAGCTCGCGAAGCGGCTCGAAGGGCTCGCGCGCAACGCCGGCACGCACGCGGGCGGCGTCGTGATCGCGCCGAGCCCGCTCACGGACTTCACGCGCGCTCTACTGCCGACGCGGGCGGCTCGAGCGTCGTCACGCAGCTCGACAAGGACGACGCTCGAGCAGGTCGGCCTCGTCAAGTTCGACTTCCTCGGGCTTCGCACGCTCACGATCATCGACAGGGCCGTCGCGGCTCATCAATCGCGAAACGCGCTGCGCCGCGGCGAGGCGCCGATCGACCTCGACGCGCCTGCCGCTCGACGACGCGGAGACCTTCGAGCTCCTGAAGTCAGTGCCGCACGACCGCGATCTTCCAGCTGGAGTCGCGCGGCATCACGCGATCTCGTGCAGCGAGCTCCAGCCCGACCGCTTCGACGACATCGTCGCCATCGTCGCCCTGTTCCGGCCGGGGCCGCTGCAGTCCGGCATGGTGGACGAGTTCATCGCCCGCAAGCATCGGCCGCGCGGCGCGGCACGATCGACTACCTGCACCCGCGGCCTCGCAGAGATCCTGCAAGCCGACCTACGGCGTGATCCTGTACCAGGAGCAGGTCATGCAGATCGCGCAGATCCTCGCGGGCTACTCGCTCGGCGGCGCCGACCTCGCTGCGCCGCGCGATGGGCAAGAAGAAGCCCGAGGAAATGGCGCTGCAGCGCTGCCGTGTTCGTCGAATGGCGCGGTCGCGCGCGGCGTGCCGAGCGGCCGCGCGCCGAGCTACATCTTCGACCTGATGGAGACGTTCGCGGGCTACGGCTTCAACAAGTCGCACGTCGGTCGCCTACGCGCTGCTCGCGTACCAGACCGCGTGGCTGAAGGCGCATTATCCCGAGGCTTTCATGGCGGCCGTGCTGTCCTGCGACATGGAGCACACGGACAAGGTCGTCTCCTTCATCGACGAATGCGCAGGCCTCGGCCTCGACGTGCAGCCGCCCGACGTGAACGCATCGAGCTTCGCGTTCACCGTCGCGGGGCCCGGCACGATCCGCTACGGCCTCGGCGCCATCAAGGGCGTCGGCGAGGGTGCGGTCGAGGCGATCGTCGGCGAGCGCGAGCGCCACGGCGCGTTCCGCGACCTCGTCGACCTCCGCCGGCGCGTGGACCTCAGGCTCGCGGGCAAGCGCACGCTCGAGGCGATGCTGAAAGCCGGCTGCTTCGACAGCTGCGCGCGACGCGCGCCTCGCTCGCCGAGGTGCTTGCCGGCCGCGATCCAGCTCGGCGAGCAGCGCACGCGCGCCCATGCCGCGGGACAGGATGACCTCTTCTGGCGGCCTTGCGGGCCCCGCCACCGGCGACGACCGCGCGACGATCCGAGATCCCGGTGCTTCCCGAGTGGAGCTGAGGCGCAGCGGCTCGCAGGGCGAGCGCGAGACGCTGCGGCCTGTTCCTGTCCGGCCATCCGATCGCCGAGTACGAGCAGGAGCTGCGCCAGGTCGCGCCGGCGCGCATCGTGGATCTCGGCGGGCCGCGGCCGCAGGCCGAGCAGCGCTTCGGCGGCGGCAAGAACGTGACCGTCGCCGGCCTCGTGCTGGAAATGCGCCGGCGCGGTTCGCGCATGACGCTCGTGCTCGACGACCGAGCTGGCGCGCATCGAGGTCAGCCTCTTCGACGACGTCTGGCAGCAGCACCGCGCGGTCATCGCGCGCGACGCGATCCTGGTCGTCGAGGGACAGCCGCGCTACGACGAGTTCATCGACGACTGGCGGATCAATGCGAAGAAGCTGACGCCGATCGAGATCCTGCGCGAGCGCGAAGCGCGCAAGCTCACGATCCGCCTCCCGGCCGGCGGCGGCGACGGCGCCTGCTCGCGGAGCTCGAGGAAATCCTGCGCGACGGGCCGCGGCGGGCGCTGCGCGGTCGCCGTGCACTACATCGGCGGCGAGGCGCGCGGCACGCTTGCCCTCGGCGAAGAGTGGGCCGTCAAGCCGAGCCGTGCGCTCGTCGACGATCTCGCCCGCCTGGTCGGACGCGACGGCATCCGTTTCGGCCACGGGCCGCGGGCGGACTGATCCCCTCTATACTGTCCGTATGCCGCTGCAATTCCTGGATTTCGAGCAGCCGATCGCCGAGCTCGAGGCGAAAATCGAGGAGCTGAGATTCCTCGCCGGGACTCGACCTCAACACCGGCGATGAAATCGAGAAGCTGCGCGCCAAGGCGCGCACGCTGACGAGCAGCATCTTCGCGAACCTGACGCCCTGGCAGATCACGCAGCTCGCGCGTCATCCGCAGCGCCCCTACACGCTGGATTACGTCCCGCTCGTTCACGGAATTCCAGGAGCTGCACGGCGACCGCATGTACGCGGACGACCAGTCGCATCATCGGCGGCGTCGCGCGCCTCGCCGGCCTGCCGATCATGCTGATCGGGCAGCAGAAAGGGCGCGACACCAAGGAGCGCGTGCGGCGCAACTACGGCATGCCGAAACCCGAGGGCTATCGCAAGGCGCGGCGGCTGATGCTGACTGGCGGAGCGCTTCGGCCTGCCCGTCGTCACGCTGATCGACACGCCCGGCGCCTATCCCGGCGTCGGATCCGAGGAGCGCAACCAGAGCGAGGCGATCGCGCGCAACCTGTTCGACATGGCGCGCCTCGCGGTGCCGATCGTGAGCTGCGTGATCGGCGAGGGCGGCTCCGGCGGCGCGCTCGCGATCGGCGTCTGCGACCGCCTCCTGATGATGCAGTACAGCGTCTATTCGGTGATCTCGCCGGAGGGCTGCGCATCGCATCCTCGTGGAAGAGCCCGACCGGCGCGAGCTCGCCGCCGAGGCGATGGGCATCACGGCCGAGCGGCTTCGAAGCTCAACCTGCTCGATGAAGTCATTCCCGAGCCGCTCGGCGGCGCGCATCGCGAGCCGCAGGTCATGGCAGAGACGCCTGCGCGATGCGCTCACCCGCCATCTCGGCGAGCTGGCCGCGCTGCCGACCGACGAGCTCCTCGCCGGGCGCCAGCAACGGCTGCGTGGCTTCGGGGTTTACGGCGGGACCTGAGGTGCGCTTCGGGCGGATGCGCTCGCAGCCAGCGCTCGACGCCATCGATCCGGGCTGGCGCGGCGCGCAAGCTCTGTGTCGCGCTCTCGGGCGGGCTCGATTCCACGGTTCTCCTGCACGCGATGGCCGCGCTCGCGGCAGGAAGCGCGCCTGAATCTCCGGGCCATCCACGTGGACCATGGCCTGCAGGCGGCATCCTCCGCCTGGGCGGATGCCTGCGCCGCTGCCTGCCGCGCCGCCGGCGTGCCGCTCGAGGTCCTGACAGCTCCGCCTCGCGTCGCCGCGCGGCGCGAGCGTCGAGGCTGCGGCGCGCGAGGCTCGTTATGCCGCGCTCGCGCCATTGCTCGCGACGGCGAGTGGCTCCTGACCGGCGCATCACCGCGACGACCAGCTCGAGACGGTCCTGATCCAGCTCCTGCGCGGCGCCGGCGTCGCCGGACTCGCGGCAATGCCGGTACGCGTCGCGTCTCGGCCGCGGGTCGCATGTGCGCCCCTTGCTCGACTTCGACCGCGCGGAGCTCGGCGGCGTACGCCGGCGTTCATCGCCTCGAATGGATCGACGACCCCATGAATCTCGACGCGCGCTTTGACCGCGGGTGGCTGCGCAGCCGCGTGCTGCCCGCGATCCGCGAGCGCTGGCCGTCGGCCTCGGCAACGGTTGCGCGCAGCGCCCTGCATCTGGCCGAGGCGTCGCGCCTGCTTTCTGAGATCGGCAGGCCGATGCGGTCGGGTATCGTGGATGAGGGGCGCCTGTCGCTCGAGGGACTTGCACGCCTGTCGCGCGACCGCCAGGTCAACCTGGTCCGCGGCTGGCTGCGGGAGCAGGGACTGCGGCCCCCGCCGGCGGCGCGGCTCAACGCTGCGATGCCGGCCTTCCTGACGGCGCGGGAAGACGGCGCTCCGGCCCTGCGTTGGGATGCCGGCGAGATCCGGCGCTACCGCGGCCGGCTCTACGCGCTGCATCCCGCTGCGCGAATGCGGTGCCCGCGACAGGAAGACGGCGCCACGTCACTCGAGCTCGGGCCGGGCTGCGGGCGATTCGCACTCGTTGCGGGAGCGGATGGCGGACTGTGGCGCGGCGCGCGCCGCGGAGCCGGTGCTTCGCTTTCGAAAGGGCGGGGAGAGCCTGCGGCCGCACGCGGAGAGGCCGCGCAAGCGCCTGAAGGACCTTCTGCCAGGAGGCGGGCATCGTGCCCTGGATGCGCGAGCGCCTGCCGCTCGTCTCGTCGGCGAGCAGCCTCGTCGCGATCGCGGATCTCTGGATCGACGCGGACTTCGCGGCGCGAGGCGGGCAGGCCCGCCCTGAAGCCGGTGTGGACCGGCCGGCCGCAAATCTACTGAAGGCGCGCGCCGGCCTCAGCGCCAGCACTCGGCGGTATTGTCGGCGCCGCTCGAGTTGAGCGCCGAGCGGACGCCGGCCTGGGTCACGGTGAACGACCGGCAGGCTTCGTCCTGGTACTGGTTCTGGCCCGCGATCGCCGTCGCGCTGCGACGGAGAAGCCAGTCGTCGCGTCTCGCGCCAGGGTCATCGCGAGCTGGTACCAGCCGTTCTTGCTCGTCGCCGCGCCCCTGCAGCTGGCTGGCTCCGCAGTCGGTCGCGCCCGCGATCGCCGTCGCGTAGGTGTTGCACCGGAGGTAGTGCTTCTCCTGCTGCGTCGCGAGCGCGAGCACCGGCGTCCTTCGCGTCCGAGCGCTGGCTGCGGAGCACGTAGTTGCGGTATGAGGGGATGGCGATGGCCGTCAGGATCCCGACGATGATCATGACGACCACGAGCTCGATCAACGTGACGCCGCGCTGGCTGGTGCATGCGGTTCATCAGTTCACTCCAGTCTGCCGCCAGAAGGTGCGCACGGGCGCCAGGTTGAGGCCGACGCCGCAGCTCTCGAGGCCGACGAGGCACACCGGGTCGGGACGGCACTCCGCGCCGACGCAGGTCGTCGGATTTTCCGGGCTCGGGAAGAGCCAGACAACCTCCGGCGCGAGGCCGCCCTGCGCGAGCTCGGTGTCGCGGTCGTCGACGGAATCCGGCGGGTCTTCCGGGCTCTCGCGGTCATAGACCGGGGCGCCCGTGTACGCGCTGATCGTGTACGAGCCGGTTCGTGCCGACGCCCGGGCGCAGCTCGCGCTCGCCGTGGTCGACGCGGAGTTCGGCTCGTACGTCGTGAACTGGATCATGCTCTGATCGTGCGCGCCTCGGCGAGGTTCTTCTCGCCCGTGAAACCGGCGGCCGGGCGGCGCAGGTCCAGGCGCCAGCCGGTCGCGCCAGCCGGGATCGTCGGCGTGATCGTGTTCGTGATGTCGATCAGGTTCACGTCCGCCTCGGTGATCACCGTCGCCGCGTCGTACTGCGCCTGCGAGAGGCGGGCGAACGGCTGGTGGTCGCGCAGGCTGTAGAAGCGGTCCTGCGCCTCGATGTTGAGCGGGTGCGCGCGGTAGCCTGACCCGATCGCGATGTTGAGCCAGGTCTGGCCGCCCTGAGTGACAGGAAGGCGACGTCCGGCGCGCTGTAGAAGCGCTGGCTCGTCGCCACCGGGTGAGTCGTCAGGTGCGCATTGCCGAGCGAGGCGAATACGCCGCCGGTGACGAGGGTCGTCGCCGTCTGGCCGTTGCTGATGTCGAAGCGCCAGACGCGCCCGCCCATGTCGCCCGCGTACATCCGGTCGGCGTAGCCGTCACCCGTGATGTCGAACACGCGGATGTCGCCCGGGAAGCCGAACTTGAACTGGGCCATGCTTCATGTTCGGCGGTCGTGTCGGTCGTCGGGCCCCCGTGCCAGAGCACGTTGCCCGAGAGCGAATCGACGATGAAGATCTGCGTTGCCCACGCCGTCCAGCGGCATAGCCGCCATTGTCCTGGACGGTGTCGTAGCCGCCGCCGATCACCAGCACCTGCTGCAGGGTGTTTCTGCGTGGCGCCGCTGATGTTGATCTGCGCGACCGATGGCGTGGACCAGCTCTGGCCGGCGCCGACCAGTCTGCTTGGTGCCGGTCCTCTGTTCGGGCCGATGCGGAACAGCAGTGCGTCGGCACGTTGCGGTCGGTCACGTCGATGCCGTAGTAGTCGCTGCCGCCGCGGCGCATGCCGAAGTAGATCAGCACGCGCTCGCCGAGGCCGGCCTCGATCACGCCGTTGTCGTTGACCCTGCTTCTGCACCACGCGGATGTTGCCGTCGAGGCCGAACTCGCGGTCCGTCACCGCCCTCGTTCGTAGAGGTCGCGCGCGCGAGTCGAGGAGCTGGCGCGGCATGAAGGCCTGCACAACCTCGTGGCCATCGACCGAGTCGATCGCGTGCAGGAAGCCCCTCGTTCGTGACCGCATACACGACGCCGTCGGCCGGGTTCGGGGCCGCGAGCGAGCCGCCGTAGATCGACGGTCGGCCGGGCGCCCGTTCATCGGATCGCCCATGGCGAAGCGGTTGTCGACCGTGGAGCCGTCGCCGTCTCGAGTCAGCGATGTCCCGGCCGCGCAGCCAGTTGATCAGGTTGTCGCGTCCCGGCGCTTCGGTCGCGCCGAGGCCGAGCAGGGCGTCGGTCGACCGCCGCGTTGGTGGTGAGGATCTGGTTGGCGGACGTTCGTCAGGCGAGCCCCGTGTTCAGCGTCGCTGCAGACCTTGCGAGTGGCCGGCGTCGGCTGCTCGTAGTGCGCGGCGCTGCCGAGGTCGACGCGATCGCCGTCGACCAGGTCGCTCCAGTAGCTGCGCGAGTTCGGTCTTGAAGAAGCCGGTCGTCGACTTCTGACCGCCGGCGCCCCGTTGACGTCCTCGATGACGCCGGTCGGTGTCGAGCTTGTGCTTCTTTGATGCTGCCGTCCCAGTTGTAGGTCTCGCTCGGGCGGAACACCGTGATGAGGTCGTTCAGGTTCTGCGCGGTTGAACGCGTTGACCGACACCGCGGGCGCGGTGAAGGACGCTGAACGACAGGATGTCGCGCGTGATGCTCGTCAGCACGGTGCTGAGGGTCGCCGTGTCCTTGGCCTCGTAGAACTAGCCGCCGGCGCCGGAGGCCGTGTTCTGCAGCAGCGTCGAGCCGCCGACGTCCGGCCCGAAGCCGATCGTGTAGGTCGTGGCCGACTGGGTGTTGATCAGGCCCGGCCGCAGGTCATGCGTATACATGTATGCCGTCATGTCGTATGCCGGGCTCGTGGTTCGTGAACCGATCGGCGTAGTCGGCATGGTCACTCCACGGAATTTTCCGCTGCTGATCGTAAGCCAGAAACTTCCCTTTGCGCTCGCAGCCGGATGCACTTGGCGCGGTCAAGCCGAGCGAGCTCACTTCGGGCACGACGCTTCGGCTTGACAGATCCTGGCCGATGCGGGATTGCCAAATGGGGTCGCTAACAGATCGTAAGCGGTTTCGGCGATTCTCCGGTCGGAGCCTCGGCTGGAGTTCTCACCCGGACGTTGGCGACATGATGTCATTTACAGGATCAACCAACGTTGGCAAGGCGGTCATCAATGCCGCTCGCGGAAATGTAAAGAAAGTCGAGCTGGAACTCTGGCGGCAAAATCCTCAGATCATTTTTGCCGACGCCGACTTGGCCGGCGGCGGCAGACGCGGCGGTGTTTGGCATTTGCTTTAATCAAGGGAGAATGCTGCAACAGCGGAAGCCGTCTAATTGTTCAACGGCCGACGCCGATGAGTTCGTGCGCAAGCTCGTTGAGCTAATGCGAGAGGTTCCGATAGGAGATCCTCTAGATGAGAAGACCAAGATCGGAGCGATTGCAAGCCAGGAACAGCGTCTCACTAAGATTCTCGGCTATATCGACCAGGGTCAAAAGGCAGGTGCTAAACTCCAACTTGCGCGGCAAGTCCTTACCGATCCTGAATGGACAGTTCATTGAGCCGACAATCTTTGACGCGTGACGCCCGATATGGCCATCGCAAGAGAGGAAATTTTCGGCCCGTGCTCTCGGTTCTTCGCCTTCGACACGAGCCGAGTAAGCGATCTGAAATGGCCAACGCACACAAATTATGGATTGTCGGCGCAGCGTCTGGACGCGCAGACTTCGACGACGGCTTTATCTGCCAGCCGGCGCATTCGAGCAGGCACCGTTTGGGTGAACACATTCTTAGAAGGTTATCCCCGAACTCTCCGTTCGGGGATTCAAGGAAAGTGGACAGGGGCGCGAAGTCGGACGCTTCGCCATCGAGGAGTTTACCGAACTTAACACAATCCAACTCCATATCGGCAGAAGACCTCCTGCGGGCAAACGATCCGCACGAGATTCTACCATGGAGACTGTCGGAACAAAAGACGAAGTTTAAGCAGCAGCGCCCGCCGGCGCTGGAGTTCTCAGGAAGCAATTGCGGCGTCTCATTACTCAACACCCTGATTATTTTCCTATTGTATACGGGAACGGCAAGTGGAAGCACGATATGGAAGCGTGGACAAACTGGTGCGAAGGCTTCTCTTGGCGGTATGCTATGGATCGTGTATCGACACACGAGGAGACGCCTGGTGGCGAGAACGGGCCGAGCACTATTCGCTGTTGATCGAACACGCAAGACTGACCAGGATAACATCGGATCTTGGGTTTCTTTTCCCGCCCACTTGGAAAGCGTGGTATGACTGACGTGGCGAACCTGCCCAGAATCAGGTCGTCGTTGATGCGGGCAAAACCTTTGGCACCGATTTCAACCTAAGGGTCGATACCTGCGGTCATTCGTATCTCAAGACAGCATCTTCATCGATATCACGATGAACGTCGGCATTATTTTTATGCGGCGCAACAGACTAAAGACGCGTCATTGCTTCAGGTGGCGAGCGAGCATTGCCTTACCACACGGCGCTTTTTGGTTCGGGGTGACGCCAGCACTTCCACACGAGGGGCTTTTGACATCGAGACCGGGCGAAGTTTTGCGACAAACAACTCACCAAGGATGGCGCAATGATTCGAGTTGGGCACGCGGACAAACCTGGGCGATCTACGGTTTTACCACCGCCTACCAGTTTACTCAGGATGCCAGGTTCCTGAGATACCGCGCAGCGTTGCGCTGACTTTCACATCAAGCGTACGCCGGCGCATGGGTGCTCCCTAACGATTGGGAAGAGCCCAATCGACGGAAAAGTATGAGTTCAGCCGCAGCGGTATGCCAGCGGGCCTACTGGAGCTTCGCCAAGGCGACAGATCAAGCGAAGGCGGATCGCTGTGCGGAGTGCACGTTTACCATCCTGGACACGCTGCTCGGTCCGGAGTTCCTCGGAAACGAAACTCCCGGTTGGGAAGGCATCCTCAAGCACGGCATCTATCACTGAACGGAAGAAGCTCGGCATCAACGAGAGCGTCATGTGGGGCGAGTATTTTTTCCTATCCGCGCTGGACAAAGCCTTAACCAGAGCATTACGAGCGCAAATCCTTCCTCCAAAACTGAACGCATAATCCTAAAACGACAATGAAAAGTAGATTAAGTTATTCCCTAGCAAACATGCTCTTGAGCGGGCGAAGTCTCGTGCTACTCGTGGGCGTAGCGACTGTCCTTTCATCCGTTGCATCGAGTCGAGCGTGGGAAGACAAAAAAGAAGATCGCAGTGAATTCCTATGAAGCATGACGCAGGGTCTATTGGAAATCCGTCCAAGCCGGAGCTGAAGATGCCAGCAAAGAAGCTTGGCGTTGATATGGAAATGGAAAGGCTCCGCTGGAAAGAAAGCTGACCGGGCGGGGCAGATCGCGATTGTGGAACAATTTGTTTCAGACGGCGTGGATGGTATTGTGCTCAGCTCCTCTCGATAGCACAGCGCTTAAACGACCCGTCGAGGCTGCAATGGCTAAAGGCATTCCGGTGGTCATTATAGATACGCCGCTCAAAGGCGAGGCTGGCAAAGACTTCGTTAGCACCGTGGCAACGAACAATCACCGGGGGAGAAATGGCCGCGTGAAGAGTTGGGAGAGGCTGTTGGATGGTAAAGGCAAGGTGATCTTGCTTCGTCACCAGGAAGGTGTCGGCAGCATGACTCTGCGCGAAGCCGGATTTCTATGGAATCAAGAAATTTCCCGGAATCGAGGTCATTCTCGATAACCGCTATGCCGGAGCGACGGCTAGCGAGGCGCAATCAACAGCGTTGAACATTCTGGACAAGCATAAAACAGGCGAGATGGGATCTTCTGCCCAAACGAGGGCACTACCTTCGGATGTTTGCTTGCTCTCAGGCAAAACAATCTGGCTGGAAAGATCAAACTAATCGGCTTTGATACGTCGCCCGCACTCCTGGACGCTATTAAGAAGGGCGAGTTCAGGCTGTCGTCGCGACAGAATCCAAAGAAGATGGCGCATGAGGGGATCGAAGCTCGTGCTCGAGAAGATAAAAGGGCAAGACGTGCCGCCGTTGGTTGATAGTGGAGCTGTCCTCGTCAGCAGAGGAAAATCTGGACACTCCGGAGATCCAAGCGCTCCTCAAATGACGACCCTCGGCCCAGCTGCCGAGGAACTGCTTCGCATGGAAGGAGTCAAGAAGCGCTTTGGCGCAACCATTGCGCTCGATGGCGTCGGGATTTGACGGTGCGTGCCGGCGAACCTACTGGCCCTCGTGGGCGAGAACGGCGCAGGAAGAGCACGCTGTGGATGAAGACGCTCTCAGGAGCATACCATCCCGATGAAGGAAAGATGTGGCCTCAATGGTGAGCCGTATGCACCACAGCATCCGCTAGATGCGCGTAACGCAGGCGTATCCATGATCTATCAGGAACTTTCGCCGGCCAGGCATCTGACGGTTATGGAGACGACGCGTCTCGGATGGAGCCGACGTGGCTTCGGACTCCTCGTCAAATGGAAAGAATTTTCCCTTCGTGGAGCGGCTGGAGGCGATGAAGCAACTCGGCCGAAGTGACATCCGGCCGGATACTCCAGTGCAAAAAGCTTTCCATCGCGTCGCAGCAGCTCGTGGAGATCGGCCGGGGCGATCGCGGTGGGAGCACGCGTGCTCAGCGCTCGATGAGCCTACCAGCAGTCTTGCCCGAAACGACATTGAGCGGGCTTTTTTCGAGTTAGTCTCACCGGCTCAAAAACAAGGGCTTGGGATCGTGCACATTTCCCACCGGAAGAGGTGCTGCGCTCTCTGTGACCGTTTTACGGTGCTGCGGGATGGAAAAAGCGTCGGCACTGCTGAAGTCGCCCTACGCCGAATGAAACGATCATCGCGGCCGATGGTCGGGCCGCTCTGTAGGCGGATCTTTACCCCGCGCTCTGAGCGCACGCAAGGGGAGAAGCCATTCTGGAATTGGCTGAATGAGATTGCGGGGCCCAGTCAAAGCCCGAGTCTGCATCCCTAACTCTCCATCGCGGCGAGTAACTGGAATTGCCGGCCTGGTCGGTGCGGGCCGCACCGGAAATGCTGCGAACAATCTTCGGTCTCGGATGAGATCAAATCCGGCAAAAATCGCCAAAGCAGCGGCATATGTCGGTCCGGCTTTCGCCTGCACAGCGCTGGGCTGAGGCGGATGGGAATGGTGAGCGAAGACCGCAAAGCAGGAAGGCTCTCGCCCTTTCGCTTAGCATCGCGGATAACCTCCACTCTTCGAGCATCGGCAGCACAACTCGTAAAGCCCGCGGACCAGGCCGAAACTAGCAAGAAGTGGATCGAGAAACTTGCGATTTCGCTGTCGCGAACCGCAGCAGCCGGTCGGGAACCTTAGCGGAGGGAACCAGCAGAAAGTGGCAATTGCTCGGCTCCTCGAGCATGGAGTCGACACCTTGCTGCTAGACGAGCCAACGCGAGGCATCGATGCCGGTGGCGCTGGTGCCGCAGATATGACCAACTGATTGACGAACTCGCTCTGCTCAGGAAAGGCGATACTAATGGTAAGCAGCTACCCGCTCTGAGCTACTTCTGGCACTTGTGATCGCATTGCAGTGATGTGCAAAGGGTGGTTCGGCATCCCGCTAGAAACGTCGGCGATATCGACGAACACATGATTATGATCGAAGCGACCGACATCAAGGAGGCCGCATGAGCACCGCAACAATATCCGATACCGCGAAGCACGACGAAAAATCGACACGGCTACCATCCTTTCGACTCTTGGACCGATCATCGGTCTTGTTGTCGTCTTCGCCTTCATTCGCAATCGTGAGGCCGAAAACGTTCTCTCACGGTGGACAATATCCAGATAATGCTTCCGCAGACGGCGGTGGTAGGCACCGCCGCACTTGGTATGATGATGATTATTATTTCCGGGGAATTGATCTTTCCATCGGATCCAATGTTGCGTTGTGCACAGTAGTCATCGCGCCGATGCTCTCGAAACTGGCGTGTTACCGCTATTTGCCACGCAATCGGCAGGAATTCTATGCGGCTCTCTTTCGCGGCCTGATGATCGGCTTACCGATAACCAGACTGAGTCTTTACCCCGTTCATCGTAACGCTTGGAATGTGGGAGCGCCCGGGGCGCGGCCAAGGGACTATCAGGTGAAACCATGGTATCGGCGCCTTCGACGTGGCTCAACGGCCTTCTCCAGAGCCTGGGTCCAGGAAGCAAATGGATGATTTTCCGCCGGGCGTGTAGCGTTGCTGGATCATCCTGACGATTCACTAGTAGGTGCGATGTTGCGTTATACGCGATTCGGCCAGTCACATTTACGCTATCGGCTCTAACGAGCAGACGGCCCGTCTTTGCGGGATCTCAGTGAGGCGAACAAAACTCTTGATCTACGTTTTCGGCCTTGCCTGTGCCGGAATGGCGGGAGTATTGCGAGTTTTCCTACCTGCCTACCGTTGGCGATCCAACGACCGCAGACTGGACCTGCGAACTCGCAGTGATCGCCGCGGTGGTCATTGGCGGTGCGAGCCTTAACGGCGGGGAAGCGAGGGGTTCTTGCCACGATCATCGGCGCGCTTATCATGACTGTGGTAGCAAATGGCTGCACCAAACTGGATCTGGCTAATCGGGTCCAAGAAATCGTTACGGGCGTCATCATTATTGCTGCCGTTACACTTTGATCGACTGCGCCATCGCGGCACCGGCTCGACGTAACGGGTGACAATGAAAAACGCCTATGACAGAAATCGACACCGATGCTCCAGTCCTGAGTTCTGTAGAAGGCTTTTATCGCTGTCGAGCCATCCTGGTTCGCTGGTTGAATCAGGCGGTTGCCATCCTAGTGAAGAGCGTCAAGCAAACCAAACAAAGTCTTAAATGAGTAACATTACCGTGCAGTCAATCGTCGAGGAAGCGCCGATCATTGCGATACTTCGTCGGCCGCAAGTCGATCCTGTCCGTTGCATCGAGCATCTCTTTCAGAACGGCATTCGGTTGGTAGAAATTACGATGGACACCCCCGGTGCGATCGAAGTGCTAAAAGCGCAGTGCTCACGCGTGCCTGCAAACGGCGCTCTTAGGCGCCGGCACGGTCACCACCGTGGCCGAGGCAGAAGCCGCCCCTAGCGGCCGGCGCAACGTTTTATAGTCACTCCGAATACGAATTTAGACGTTATTCGGACAGTGATGCAGATCACGGTATCCCGGTGATGCCTGGAGCACTGAGTCCAACTGAAATTTGTGACAGCTGCGAGGACGCTGGCGCGGACTACGTCAAGGTTTTTCCGGCCAGCGCGGTAGGGACCACGCTATTTCCGCGAGCTCCGAGGTCCCTTTCGCCGAAGATCCCATTTATGGCTTCGGGCGGAGTCAATCTGGAGAACGCAGCAGAATTCATCAAGTTCGGTGGTTGATGCTTTAGGACTGGGCGGTGGACTGATCCCCAAATCGAATGACGAGTTTGATCAGTGTGCGGAGCTTGCTCACCAGCTCCTGACGTCGCCCTGAAGGCGCGCGCGTCGCGATGAATTCGACCTTGATGTGGTCACGTTCGGAGAGACTATGGTGCTGTGCGCACCCGCCGAGCAGCGGGCATAATCTCCGAGTATGCGTCTGCATACCACGCCTCGATCGGAGGTGCTGGAGTCCAACCCTGCAGGTAGGTCTGACGCGCCTCGGGCATTCGGTTTCCTGGGTCAGCAGGTCGGCCGCTGACCCTTTGGGTCGCGCATTCTCAAGACCCTCCCGTGGAGAGGGTATCGACGTTAGTCGGGTTGAGCCTCTCCGACGCTGCACCGACAGGCATCATGTTCATGAGGAGCCTGGGCCGGGTAATACAGACTCGGCATATTCTACTATCGACGTCAATCCGCCGCCTCAACCTTGCGACTCTGAGCCATTCGAGTCCCTACAGGCAAAATACCTTTTCGTGACTGGGATCACGCCTGCGTTGAGTGATTCGAACCGCAAGCTAACGTTCGAATTGGTAGATAAATTTCGTGCGGCGGGGTACCAAGATTGCGTTCGACCCGAACATGCGTTTCCGGCTTTGAGCGCAGATGAAGCTGACGAAGTGTTTTCGTGGAACTCCGCACGGAAGAGCGACGTCCTTATCCCCAGCTTAGTGGAAGCCGAGATTCTTACCGGACTCAAGGAGGGTGAAGCCATCGCTGGACAAACTACTCTCAGCTTGGACCAGCTCAGGTTGTCGTTAAGGGCCGGAGATAAAGGCGCTTGCGTACGCAGACGCGCGCCGAACGCGGCTTCTGTCCTTGCTACTCGGTTCCAGAGATCGATCCTGTCGGGAGCGAGGTGATGCGTTCTGCGCAGGACTCGTATCCGGACTACTCGATGGTAAGAGCCTCCGGGAGGCGGTCCAGCGAGGCGCGGCGCTCGGCGCGTTCTGCGTGTCCACTTTTGGCGACTACCAGGGCTTGCCCACTCGGCCTGAGCTCGAAAACTTTATGGAAGGAAAAGCGTAGCAGGGGCGATAACACATTTAGTCAAGAGAACCCACTCGTTTCGACCTTTCAGCCGTGACTGGTAAGCCATGCTGTCTATCGCCTTGTCCTGGTCCATGGTCGCCGCCGGAATTTGCGTCTCTATTCAAGGTCCGGTCAACGCTCGCTTGCGTCTCTGCTGTGGGTTCGCCGGTCTTCAGCGCCAGCAGTTTCCTTTCTCGGGAACTCTCGTCCTTGCAGGCGCGTCATGGCAACGGGCGCGCTCGGCGGAACAGGAGTTTGGATTTCGCGGTTTAATAAACGCGCCGCCCTGGGCGTTCTTGGGTGGCGCGCTGGGCGCTACCTTCGTGCTTGGCTCAATTATCGCGATCCCGAAAGGCGGGAACCGTCGTCGTCATCTGTTCGGGCATCGTTGGCCAGATGATTGGCTCTTATCTAATCGACGCATTTGGACTTCTTGGGATCGACAAGGTGCCATTTAGCTGGATTAGACTCGGTGGAATTGGCCTTTTGATTCTTGGTGTCTTTTTAGTGCAGTTGAAATGAACGAACGCTGCGTTCATTTATGATCAAGGCCATAATATTCGATCTGGACAACTGCCTCGCGGCCGCGAATGAAGTTGGCGAGCACCTATTCGAACCTGCCTTTGAAGCAATAAGGAATGCAAAACCGCGGCACGCTTACTGCGGAACAGCTCGCGGAGGCATTCAAGGAATGCTGGCGTCATCCGCTTGACTTTGTCGCAGGGAAATTCGGCTTTCGCAGGAAATGCTCACAGCTGGTTGGAAGGTCTTTTCTCAGACCTTTGTCCAGCACTCCGATGATCGGTTATGGCGATCTCGCTATTCTGCGGGAGCTGCCCTTTGAACTTTACTTGGTAACCTCCGGTTTCCGACGTCTCCAAGAAAGCAAAATAAGGGCGCTCGAAATCGGGCATGTGTTCAGAGGAATAGAGATTGATGCAATTGATGAGGTGGACAGGAAAGGCAAACAGGGCATTTTTGAGTCGATTTTGGACGCAAGAAAACTAAGGCCAGAAGAAGTAGTCGTGGTAGGCGACAATGCAGATTCGGAAATCGAAGCTGGAAATAGACTAGGCATGAAAACGGTGCAGATTTTGCGACCAGGAGTTCCGCGCGCCGATAACGCCACCTACTATATTCAGACATTTGATGAGCTAAAGACGCTCCTGCAGGAAATATATGGCTTATGACGTGCTCTTCGGTGTTCGTGCAACTTTTTACATATGGTGTCTCGTAGTGAATCCCTCGAGTCGCTTTCGAGAAGACGCGCGTCGCGCCTTTCGACGCTAGATGGAACCTTCGTCAGTTGCCTGTATAAGACTATGAGAATCATTCGCTATCTGGATAGTAAGGGAAACGAGCGATATGGCGCAGAGCAGAAGGATGGCGTAGCGATTGAACTCACTGGCGACTTGTTCTCCGGGCTCACGCCAATCAACCGGCGTGCCGATGTTAGGAAATTACTCGCCCCTCTGCTGCCATCCAATATCTTCGGGATCGGGCTTAACTACCGTCGCCATGCGGAGGAGGCCGGAGTGAAGTTTCCGGAATTTCCTGTTCTCTTCGTCAAAGGACTGAATACGTTACAGCATCCCGGCGATCCGATCTTTATTCCTACTCATCTGGCAAGTGACGAAGTCGATTATGAATGCGAACTCGCGGTCGTCATCGGAAGGAGAGTGCAAAAACGTGTCCCGCGCGAACGCTTTCGATTATGTACTCGGCTATACATGCGCCAACGATGTAAGCGCTCGAGACTGGCAACTGAAGAAAGGAGGCGGTCAGTGGAATCGTAGGAAGACTTTCGATTCGTTCTGCCCTCTTGGCCCATGTCTGGTGACGCCCGACGAAATTCCAGATCCAAATAATCTGGCCATCGGCACCCTCTTGAATGGTGAGAAGGTTCAGGATTGGAATACGAATGACATGATTTTTGATGTTCGTGCGATCATTGAGTTTCTCAGCGGAAGCACGACGTTATTGCCGGGCACGACGATTCTCACTGGGACACCGCAGGGTATCGGAATGGCCGCGAGTCCGCCTCGGTGGCTCAAGCCTGGCGACAGCGTCACCATCGAAATAGAGAAAATCGGCCAATTGACGAATCCTGTTCAATCTGAGGAGGCCTGATCTCATGGCGCGCTTCTGGCTTCGCAGTGTTTTCCATCTCTCCTGTCGCGCTCATATCCGGATCGATTCCTCAACGGCAGCCGCGATTGGTCGAGGCTTGGGCAGAGCTTCACCAGGACGAGCTGCTTTCCGATTGGAATCTTCTTCAAGAGGGTCGTCGACCTGCACCAATCGCCCCTCTGCAGTAGAGTAATTCTATGAGGCACCCAATTTACCGTGTTACGTCGTTCGAGCAGACTGGCACGTTTGCTCTTCGCATTCAATTCGATGACGGGTCATCTCAAACCATCGATTTCGAGCCGATCCCAGAAGGAGAGCTTTATAGTCCACTACGCGATCCTGCTGAGCTTGCGCGACCAGGGTCTGCGCGTGGCGACCGTGGAGATTGCTGGACATCAGCGAAGAACTCAAACACGAAGACCGATTTGTCTGGGTTGGTCGTGATGAGCCTGCTATTTGAGCGTTCCTTGATCCCAAGGGTATGGACCAGGACCTCGTGTTTATCTACGAGCCGGACTCTGCCCTATCAAGTGAAGCCCGCGAAGAATTACCTATCCTCCTTATGAACACTGAATTCTATGCTTTTGGCGAAATTCTCTGGGACTGTCTGCCCTCCGGGCGTGCATGCCGGCAGGCGCGCCGTTCAACGTCGCCGCTCATCTCGTGCAGCTTGGGCGGCTCCGCGTCGCTAATCTCAGCGGTCGGCCAGAGATTCGCTCGGCGACGAGATCCTAAAAGTGGCCGAAGAGAAGGGAGTCAACACGCAGTTTGTGACTCGTGCGCGCATCGGCCTTGCCACCGGAACTGTATTGGTAACGGTCGATGACAACGGGAACGCGACCTACGAACTCGTTCAACCGGTAGCTTGGGATGAGATCAAAGTCCTTCCAGAAGCCTTGGAAGCTGTTGCGCAAGCGCGCGGGCTCATCTTTGGCTCACTCGCGTGCCGATCACCCTACAATCTCGACCAGTTGAATCGCTTGCTTGCAATCGAAGGCCCCATGAAATTCTTCGACGTAAATTTGCGTCCTCCTTTTGCTGATCCTGTGCTGGTAATCGACCTGGCGCAGCGCGTCGATGTCATCAAGCTCAACGATGACGAAGTTGGAAAGCTCGCTTCCTGGTTGAGAGACCGGCGAGGCGACGCTTAACACGCCGCGGAGTCCGGATGCTCTTGCCGAGGCCTGCGCAGCCCTGGCGAAAGCAACCAATGCCTCGCGCATCTGCGTGACGAGGGCAGCCGAGGGCGCGGCGCTGTGGGAGAATGGCAATCTCCTGTGCGCCCAGGCTCCTCAAGTTGCCGTCAAAGACACAGTCGGCGCGGGCGACTCATTCATGGCCGGCCTCATGGTCGGCCTGACGCGCGGAATCGACACTCAGAAGGTTCTGGAAAATGCCTGTCGTGTAGGCGCCTTCGTTGCCTCGCACAATGGAGCGACGCCATTGCTCCCGCCGGAGATCACTCAGGAATTCAAGAGAGTTTAGCAGCGCTTCGGCTCAACTGTTGTCCGTATCAGGGCCAGATAATCACTAATTTTTCGGCAAATCGACCAAGGGCTTTTCGCGCACTTCGGTCGGACGATCGTGAAGGATGCTCTTCACTTGTTGCAGCGCTTTGTCGACGGCAGATTTGTCGGCCAACAGGGTGTATGTGATGTCGAAGTCGCGTTGTTCTTTGGGGCCAATAGTCGGGCACTCGATTCAATGCGCGCTGATAGCTTCGGTTATAGGCAAAGCTGGTGCCCGGTTCCAGGCCCGTGACATATCCCTGACCGGCGTATCAGTGTTCTTCCACAAGGAGAAGACCGGTAATTGCTGTATATTGAAGGCAACGCTAACTCCCAGGTTACCTGCTGCGTTATGCAACACGGCCAGCGTATCGCCATGTTCGTCACCGTAGGGAACGACATTGTAAACGGTCTCATCGTAGTCGCGCGTGGGCCCTCGATAGGTCTGCCAATCAGCCAGGTCTGCCATGGCTTTTTCGTTGAAGGGCGAGACCTGCTGCACCGGCGCGGCGAATCGTGCCCCTTCATCCAAGAGCGGCGGGCCAAAGTTGGTGTGATACAGCGCCTCGTATTCCTTAGGGTAATCGCCGTTATTGATCAACGTGTCGTGCAGAGTGAAGGATTGTGCGCCAGGTTCTGTGCTCAGTTCGGTTTCAATGAGAAAATTGACCTTCTTAAAGGCCTGCTCCTTAAGCTGGCCTCTGAGTCGAATGCTATGGGGTGGCTCATCGTCGATGCTCAGCACGACTTTTGAAGCCGGTATGTTCGCCGCCAGGCCATGCAAGGGAAGCATTACGCCCTGATCCATACCCGGATGGCCAACCCATTCGTAACCACAACGTGTGACCAACTCATTAAAGCCTTCCAGCCAGCCCACGCCGCCACGTCCGTTGAGTTCGATGAAGGCGGGATTTACCACTTCACTCACTGGAGAATCCCATCCCAAACGGACCTTACCGGCCACGGCTTCCAGGACGTTCATACCTCGGGTAGGAACAACCGAGATTTTCATTACGCCGTTATCAATATCGACTATGCACACGCCTTCCTGTCGTCCTCCGTGCAGATTGCGCACGCTGACGGAGAACGGTTTGTCAACTTTCAAGCCGAGTTCTTGGCTCGTGATTCGCCAATCTTGGGGGGCTTTGTCCGTGTCGAGCAGCACGTAGTCCTTCGCGAAAGCGTGAGAGGTGGCAAGTGCGAGGCTCAGACCGATAAGGGAAACGATCGCTTTCATGATGAATCCTTATCGCGTTTCTCCGAGATCTGCGAGGTAAATTAACCGTGCAAAACGAGCCAATGCTGCGCGGAGGGCGGGCGAAGACCCACCCGAAGGCGTCAGGTGCAAACCATTTCTCCCTCTACCACGGCCAATTCTCCATCGTTCACCAATTGCTAGTTAAGTCAGCCTAGAAAAGCTTCCTTAGCGAAGCCCTTCCATTCTCATTGGCGGGCACGATTCTCAACTCAATGCTGATAACATCATTGAGAGCACTCTTGTCCAAAAACACGGTTTTCGTTCTGGACAGCAGCATGTGGGAAACGTAGTCAGGCTCAAGGTGGTGTCATCGATCGTATGTCCTTCGGCGCGAAACTGCTCCACGACGAGTCCCGATATGAACGCGAGCGCAGGTTGCTCTCAAATGTAAGCTCTGTCGGCGACCTTGCAGGTGTGTACGATAGACACATGGTGGACTCAGAGCTGACATGCGGGTGCCAGCGGGCCGAATTCTGTGCAGGAAATCGATTCTGCGCAGTTCGGATTCTACGCTTCGGTAGGAGAAGGGCGCAGCTTGAAGCCTGTGACGGAAAGCGGCGGGAGATCAACCAAATGGAATAGGGTCTGCCCTGCCAGCCCCAATGCTCTGCATGACGCCCCCCCAATTGCCGACATTACTGCCGCCATAGGTTTCGGCGTCGGTGTTCAGGATTTCCTCGTAGAAGCCAGGGGCGTTGACTCCCAAGCGGTAGCCTCCCCGGACCACCGGCGTGGCATTGACAACGAAGACGAGCGTCTGGTTGCGGCCCTTGCGCATAAAGGACCAGACACTGTTGTCGCTGTCGTTGGAATCGATCCACTCGAAACCTTCAGGGCTGTCGTCAAGCTCGTAGTAGGCGGGCTCGTGCACATAGAGCCAATTGAGATGCTGGACAAAGCGGCGCAGTCCGTCGTGCATCGGACTTTGCGTGAGATGCCAGTCCAGACTCTGGTTGTGGTTCCATTCCCGCCATTGGCCGAATTCGATGCCTTGGAAGATAAGCTTCTTGCCGGGATGCGCCCACATCCACGCAAGGAACATCCGCACGTTGGCGAACTTCTGCCACGCGTCGCCTGGCATCTTTTCGATGAGCGAGCCCTTCCCATGGACCACCTCGTCGTGGCTGAGTACCAAAACGAAATGCTCATGAAATGCATAGACCATTGAGAATGTGACCATGCCTTGGTAGTAACGGCGATAGATCGGGTCCTGGCTGATGTAGCGCAGACTATCGTTCATCCACCCCATGTTCCACTTAAACCCAAAGCCCAGACCTCCCGTGTAGGTCGGCTTGGAAACCCGGGCCATGACGTCGATTCCTCGGCAATGGTGGCGGTGCCCGGGAAGCGTTCGTAGCACACTTCGTTGCAGCGCTTCATGAAGGCGATCGCATCGAGATTCTCGCGTCCGCCAAACATATTTGGCACCCACTCACCAGGCTTGCGCGAGTAGTCGAGGTAAAGCATGGACGCGACAGCATCCACGCGCAGTCCGTCAACATGGTATTCGTCGAGCCAAAACAGGGCATTGCCAATGAGGAAGTTTTTCACCTCGTTGCGGCCATAGTTGAAGATGAGCGTGCCCCAGTCCATGTGCTCGCCAAGACGCGGGTCTTCATGTTCGTAGAGACAGGTGCCGTCATAGCGCGCAAGACCGTGGGCATCCTTCGGGAAAATGACCCGGCACCCAGTCGAGGATCACTCCGATGCCGGCTTGATGGCAACGGTCCACGAAATTACGGAACTCGTCGGGATTTCCGTGCCGGCTTGTCGGCGCGTAAAAGTTGACGACCTGATAGCCCCACGAGCCATCGAAGGGGTGCTCCATCACGGGCAGCAATTCGATGTGCGTGAATCCCAGCTCCTTGACGTAGGGAATCAGGCGGTCCCCGAGCTCTATGTAACTCAGGAAGCGATTTCCCTCCTCCGGATTTCGTTGCCAGGAGCCGAGATGCACCTCATAGGTGCTCATCGGAGAATTGTACTGATCGCGGTGCTTGCGCTGCTCCATCCAGTCCGCATCGTTCCACCCATAGCGGGTGATGTCATAGACCATGCAGCCGGTCTGCGTCCCGTGCTGGGCAAAAAAGCGCAAAGGGATCGGTCTTGAGCATCGACTCGCCATACGGGCCGCGAATCTCAATTTTATAATGGGCGCCCTCCTGCACATGCGGAACGAAAATTTCCCAAACGCCCGACGGAATCATTTTGCGCATCGCATGGACGCGGCCGTCCCAATGGTTGAAGTCACCCACCACGGACACGCGCTGGGCATTGGGCGCCCAGACGGAAAAGTGCGTGCCGGCCACGCCGCCGAGCTCCATCATGTGCGCGCCAAGCTTCTTGTAGACTTCGTAATGCGTGCCTTCATTGAAGAGATAGATGTCCATCTCGCCGAGCACGGGACCGAAGGAATAGGCGTCCTTCTCTCGCCACGTTTCCCCGGCGTGGCTTTTCATTTCAAGCACGTAGTCGAACGGTTGCTCAACTCCGCGCAGCACGGATTCAAACAAGCCGTCCGGATGGACTTTGGTCAGAGGGAAGCGGCGAGTATTGTCCGCCGTATCAACGATCGCGACTTCCGCGGCATCCGGGCGGAGAACGCGTCCGAACTGGCTTCCCTTAAATTCCCGAATTCCCAGCAGCTTGAACGGATCTAAATGACGGGCTTCGATCAGCGGAAAGAAGTCATCGTCGGGGAGCGTGGAGGATTCACGGCCTAAGTCTAACGCCTGAGGCTTAAAGTCCAAGACGGAAAACAAAAATTCCTTTGGAGGCGGGAGACCGGAATTCGGGTATTGGGGAGCAACGGAGCACAAAAGTAGCATAAGGACGAGTCCAGAAGCGGTCTGTCAAAGCTACGGCGAGCTCTCGGACCGCTTCTCCCTCTCACACAAGAGGCCCCGCGCCAGCTTCTCTTGTTGAGGTAGAGCCTTCGTGATCGGCCAAAGCGGACTCCTCTTTTTCTAGCTGCTTCTCGTCCGGCACTGGTCCGCTCAATGATATCGCAGGTCACCGAATTAACGCTAAACTCATGGCGGAGCATCAGGATGATCGAAGTCCTCTCCATCAGCAAAAACTACTATCGCGTCATACTGTTCAGTCCTCGCGGAAAGCGTGACAATTCAGACAACCGGGCGCAAGATGCAAAACCTTATGAGCGCCCTACCCTGATTGTTCCAGTCGACCGCACCCTTGCCATTATTATGGGCGGCGGAGCCAGCACCAGACTCTTCCCTCTGACAAAAGAAAGGGCCAAGCCCGCCGTACGCTTGGTGGCAAATATCGGCTGGTTGATATCCCCATCAGCAACTGTTTGAACTCCGGCATTCGCAGCATCTACGTGCTTACCCAGTTTAATAGCATGTCGCTGCACCAGCATATTAACGCCGCCTTCAAATTCGACGATTTCACGCCAAGTTTCGTGGAGATTCTGGCCGCGCAGCAGACGCCCGCGGGATCGCATTGGTACCAGGGAACCGCGGACGCCGTTCGGCAGAACCTCCGCTACTTCTTCGAACGTCCATTCGATTACTATGTCATTCTGAGCGGCGATCAGCTCTACCGAATGGACTACCGCCAGGTTCTGCGCCAGCACGTTGAAACAGATGCGGACCTGACAGTGGGCACCATTCCGGTGGATCGGAAGGCGGCGACGGGTTTCGGGATCATGCATACTGATGAGAAGCGCAGGATCATTGAGTTTGTTGAAAAGCCAAAAGACCCTCAAGTCCTCGACGGTCTGCGCATTCCCGCCGATCTCCGGCAAGCCATCGGCCAGCCTGCCGATGCCGACCTCTACCAGGCCTCGATGGGTATCTATGTGTTCAATCGCAGCGTTCTCAAGGAATGCCTCGACAATAACTTCGCCGATTTCGGCAAGAATATCATTCCAGCAGCCATCGATAAATACAAGGTGCAGGCCTATATTTTTCAGGGATATTGGGAGGACATCGGAACAATCGGCGCATTTTTCGAGGCCAGTCTCAACCTCACCGATCCCGATCCCAAATTCAGCTTTAACGAGGCCGGAGCTCCCATCTATACACACGCGCGATTCCTGCCCGCAAGCATCGTGCAGTCGTCCCGCATTGATCGTTCCCTGATCTGCGACGGCTGCGTTATTGAGAAGGCAACGCTTGAGCACAGTATCATCGGAATCCGCTCAATGGTCGATGAGGGGACGGTCCTCAAAAATGTCATTCTGATGGGCGCCGACTATTACGAGGCGGACTTGGGAGTGCATAGCGGGGGCCCGCCGCATATCGGAATCGGCCGCAACTGCAACATTCAAGATGCCATCATCGACAAGAATGCCCGGATCGGGGACAACGTCACCATCTCGCCGGAGGGCAAGGACAAGGAAATGAACGGCGAAGGATTTTACATTCGCGACGGAATTGTCCCATAAATAGGGCTATACATTTCTTCGAGGAGCGCTTGCCATGCCCGATTGATTTTATCGAGCACTGTCTGCGGATCGGCGGTCCATTGGTATCGGGTGGGCTTGAGATTGTGATGCTCCAAGAAGCGAAAGATGTCGGCCACCAGTTGAGGAACATTTTGGAAGCTGCCCAAGCGAATGACCTTGCGGGTAATTTCGCCGAAAAAGCGTTCCACCAGGTTGAGCCACGAGGCGGAGGTGGGGGTAAAGTGCAGATGAAAGCGCTTCTTACGGGCGAGCCACGCCTTGACTCTGGGATGTTTGTGCGTGGCGTAGTTGTCGCAGATGATATGGATCTCTTTATCCGCAGCGACGGAGGCGTCGATTTTCTTCAGGAAGGCCAGCCATTCGCTGTGACGATGCCGGTTGGCCGTATGCGCCAGCACTTTGCCGCTGAGGTAGTCCAGTGCGGCAAAGAGAGTCACCGTCCCATGCCGGTAGTAATCATGGGTGCGCGTGCGGATATGGCCTTGTCCGAGGGGCAGGCCGGTCTGGGTGCGCTCCAGAGCCTGGCACTGGCTTTTCTCGTCACAGCACAAAACCACGGCGTTTTGTGGAGGGTTCAAATAAAGCCCGACGACGTCCCAGTATTTTCCTCAAACTCCAGATCGTTGGACAACTTGAAGCCGCGTACACTGGTGCGGTGCAATGCCGTGCGCCGCCCAAAGCCGCTGAACCGTGGATTTGCTCAGCCCGGTGTGAGCGGCCATCTCCCCTCACACTCAGGCTCCGCCATGAGCGGCACGCGTGGGCGCCATGGTCAACGCTTTGCCGACGGCCTTCGGCGAGACGCTCGCCTTGCGCCCCCTGCCCGCGGCATCACGAAGGCCGACAAGCCCCTGCCGACTCCAACGTCCCCGCCATTTACTCACCGAAGGCATGCTTGTGTTAAGTTCTTTGGCAACCGCCTCAGCGCTCTTGCCGGAAGCCAGACCCAGGATAATGCGAGCTCGAAAGGCTTCCCGCTGCGAACTCGTCGCCGCTTTGCTGCTCTGGTTTAGTTGGCGTTTCTGCTCTTCAGTCAAGATTACAGGAGTTGGCGCTGGCATACGGTCCACAAAATGAACCTGAACGAAGATATGTAAAGTCTTTTATGGGACATCACACTAGAATACGGTAGGCGTCATTCCGATCACTCGCTAAATCACGCAGCAAACGAGTAGAAAGCCACGCTGCGCAAAGGTTAAGGACGTAGAGAAACGCATCTGGAACATCTAAACCTTAAATGTCATCATTCGCCACACCGATTGGCCGCGATATGGGCAGCGTTAAGAACGATCTGCCGCAGTTAGCAACAAGTTCGAGTGGATGGCCAAGAACCGACTTTAAAGCTCGCAGAACCGAAGGCGCGGCGGACCCCACCGCACAGGTCGCGCCGCACTCCGGCGGTAGCTGAGATCTTGAAGCGATGTGAGTGTCGCGAGTCGGATCCCGGACCGTCACGCCGATGACCTTGGCGCGGGAAGGGCGTGCGACCGGAGAATCGGAGAAAATGGAACGACGGAACGACCGCGCCCGGCCGTGCCGTCGATCCTTGAGCCGGACGATGAGCACCGAAGATCCAGAGCAATCATTGAGAACGGGAGACGGTCATTCAGCGGAAGTGCTGCCACGCGCCACTATCGTCCGGATCTGGCGGCGCTCCGCCTGAGCTCTGCAGGGCCAGGAGCCGTGCTTGAGCTGGTTGCGGGCGTGGAGTTCCGCGTCATAGCGCGTGCCGGTCTGCCACATTTTCCAGAGGATTTTTAGCCAACGTTGACCGAGGCAGCGTAGGGCGCGAGGCGTAGGCTCTTACGCCGTGGCGTGTGCGGAGCTGCCGCCACCGCATAGACAGCCGTGCCCACGCTTTGCGCACTAGGCCATCGTCGGCCAGGGCAAGTTCTTCACAAGTCTGGCTTCGCACTCGCTTCAAAGTTATTCACCGCCCGGGCGGCCGATGAGGTGATAGTGGCTGTAGCGGTAGCCCCTCCCGCCCCGGGCGAGGATTATTTCTTTGGAGACGGTATCAGTGGAGCGCCGCCGCAATTCGACACGTCGAGCAAGCGCGGCTTCGTCGTTAAACTCCGGATCTGAAGCACGCAGAGGAACTTGCCGGTGACGACGGCCGCCTGCGCTTTTAGAGAGGCAGACAGCCTCGTGCGCGTGCCGGTTTTAGCGCACAAACCATGTAATAGCACGCACGCAACAATGCTCTCACGGTCGATAGTATGTCAGTCTCGTCTCTTCTAAATGCAAACAGCCAAAGGCAAGACCGCGGCCACTGACGCACTGGTCGGCCTCTGGGCCGTTGCGCTGACGTCCTTCGTCATCGCCACGCTCTATTTTGCGCGAGATTTCTTAATCCCGCTGGCGCTTGCGGCATTGCTCACCTTTCTCCTGTCGCCATTGGTCGACGAGAATCGAGCGCTGGCTGGGGCGGATCGCCGCGGTGCTCCTCGTCGTGGCGATGATTTTCGCGGCTACTGGGCGCGGCGGGCTGGGTGCTTACCCGGCAACTGGTCGATCTCGCGACGAAGCTGCCGGACTATAAGGAAAACATTCAGACCAAGCTACGTTCTATCAGGGTTCCGACCGGGGGCGCGTTCACGAAATTCTCGGAGACGGTCGAGGAGCTGAAAGAAAGATCTGCCTGGCGCAGAGACGCCGACTCAGACTGGTGGGGGCTGCAGCAAAAGCCCAAGACGTCGGTGACGTTGCCTCCGAAACCCGCGCCCGCCGCCGCATCGGTGCAAGTGGTGGAGACTTCCAAGGTAAATCCCATGGGGCTCGTGCAGCATCTCGATCGCGCCGCTACTGGGTCCGCTTGGGACCGCAGCGCTCGTGTTGTTGCTCGTTATATTTATGCTCCTTCGGCGCGAAGATTTGCGCCGCCGGCTCATCCGGCTAATCGGGCAAGGGGCGCATTAGCGCCGCCACGCACGCGATGGACGACGCCGGCGCGCGTGTCTTTCGCTATCTGTTTATGCAGCTCGTGGTGAATGTGAGCTACGGCATCCCCGTGGCGATTGGCCTTTACTTCATCGGCGTGCCCAATGCTGTGCTGTGGGGCGCATGTGCGACGGTGCTCCGATTCATTCCCTACATCGGGCCGTGGATCGCCGCTGCGATACCGGTCGCCCTCTCGCTGGCCGTCTCGCCTAGCTGGATGATGCCGCTTCTGACGATCGGCCTTTTCGTCGTGCTCGAACTATTGAGCAACAATGTCATGGAACCTTGGCTCTATGGCTCGAGCACCGGAGTAACCCCAATTGCGCTCATCGTCGCTGCAGTGTTTTGGACGTGGCTCTGGGGTCCTGTCGGGCTCATTCTCTCGACGCCGCTCACGGTCTGCCTTGTCGTCATGGGGCGACACGTTCCGCGCCTTTCATTTCTCAGCGTTCTGCTAAGCGATGAGGAGGCACTCACGCCTGCCGAAGACTGCTACCATCGCCTGCTGACTGTCGGCGAACAGGACGAACTGGAGTTTGTGGAGGCATATTTGAAGGCAAATTCGCTCACGGCGCTCTACGACTCTGTGTTCATTCCGGTGATCATTGCGACAGAGACGGATCACAGGCTCGAGCTGCTCGACGACGAGCAGCGATTGCTCATCGAGCAAAGTCTGCGTGATATCATCGAAGACTTGGGCACACGGCCGCAGGTCACATCGAAGATCGACGCGAACAAAGCCGTGGCTGAGGATACGCAATCACGTGGTCCAGCGCAGCCGTTTCACGTTTACTGCTTGCCCGCGCGGGCGGATCGCGACGAACTCGCGGGCGCGATGCTCACGCAGTTGCTGCAACAGCAAGGCTTCGCGGCGCAGAACGCCCCGGGAAAACTCGCCGCCGGCGGGTTGCTCGATCTTGTGGAAAAGTCGGGTGTGGACGCGGCTTGCATCTCGGTAGTCTCACCTTCGACCGTCATCCAAGCGCGTTATCTCTGCGTAAAACTACGGGCGCGTTTCCCTCAACTGAAGATCGCTTATCGGACTCCTGGGGCACGACCCAAGGCGTGACCGATGCGGCCAGACGGCTGCGCGATTCGGGGGCGGACGAGGTTGTGACCACCCTCGAAGATGCAGTCGTGCAGCTTGCAAACATGCGCCGACGCTGCTGAGCAAATGATGCCTGCGCCCATGCCTGCGGATGTTGAGGAGCGCGCCTCAGCTTACAATCTCCAGCAATGATGTGGACATTAGCCAGGCGAAAGACCATCCATCCGAAGCGCCGGTCGGCACCAGCGTCAACGGTCGATACGAGACTGGGAGAAACAAGCGCGCCGCAATCCGCGCATGCGCATTTAACAAAAGCATCCAACCGTGACCCCGGACATCACTAACAAGCCGCACCTTGCATGCTGGCGGGTCAGGGCGGCCATTCTGTCATCGACATTCGCCCACACCCATCGCGAAGCCTTCTGCCATGGCTAAAATGCTGTGATTACTGATCGGATGCGTCGTAACTTCGCGCGGCTGTGGCGACCGGCCGACTGCGTTTTGCGACGCACCGAGGCGTTTTAGCAACGCTTCGGGCTCGCGCCTGCATCTGAATCGACTCGCGCTGCGCTCTCTGGGAGCAAACGCAGCTGTCATCGTTTGGTCCGTCTGATTGAGTTCGAAACGATTGGCGACGCTGAAAACACGGAACAGCCGACTGCAATCGCGTACTCCGGGAAGCCGGAGAGGAAAAACCTCGCGGCTCCTCGCGAAACGGTCGCTTCGTTACTCGAGCCGGCAGCGCGAGAGGTTCCCGGGTGAGGAACCAGCCACCAAGAAAACCCTCTCGAACGACCTGAGATGGATCCGGCGCGGCAACAGACCGCTTTTGCATCCGCGCCATCGTGACCATCCAGGTAGCCATAGGCCCGTTATTTGACTCAACGACAACCTCCGCGAGAGTTCGATATCCCGCCTCACAAGTAAGATCATCGATGGGTCTCGACAGACGACTGCCCTTATTCCGCGGAAGCGTAGATGTTTATGAAAATTACAATGCGGAAATTATCGAGCTTAGCATAGCAGTCCTGTTCCCGCAGGAGCGCTTTCGGCTTTTAGCACCTACCAAATTTTCTGGCCCTTTCTTTCGTTCACCCTAGACGCCTCTGGGCCTCAAAAGCTCCGGTCTTGGGAGTTAAAGGACCGATGGCAAGCTGGTGAAGTCGTTCGACTTCGACGGTAAAGCCGTCGGCCCTTTGACCCCCGGGCAACGGGTGTCCGCTTGAAGGCCGAGATTCTTGCCTTCATCGAGCCAGTGGCAAAGAGCAGGGGAGAGCGTCTACTGGGAGAAGCTTCTCGACGAACAAGGCCGTTCGTGGTCAAGCAATTCACAACCAGTTCTCGATGAACTCACCCTGCTGTCGTGATGGGCAACATCAAGACGATGGAGGATTTTTATAAGAAGCGCAACACTCGACGCAGCTTCGTCATCGATCGAGCGCGCGTCATCGCCAAACATGTCGCTGGTTTCAGCGTCAAGCAAACCTTCAGAAAGAAATCGAGCCCCCGCTTGGAAGCGCGGTATCATCCTTCGCAGCGAAGTATCGACGCCTGAAGGGAGAAACGCCGAAGCCTTCCACAAAACAATGAGACGCAGCGAAAATCTTTGGCAAGCCACCATCACGAGCCGGACAGCGCTACCACCCGCCCTCGGCATTCTCGATGTGTTCGTAAAGGTGCGACCGGAGAAGCCGAAACCGGGCAGCTGCACGAATTTCTGGGTTGAGCGGAAATGCCGGATCATCGGTTCCGAGTCTCCCGCGTGCAGATTCCAGGCCTTCTTGTAGACTTTCGTCTCGTCGACGGTCATGCGCATGCGCAGGCGAAGATGCTCAGCCCAGGTGGACACATGTGTATTCCAGACGGAACAAGCCGAGCTGATCCAGATTTTCTTCGAGCGTGCAATGGAACGCGCCGTTGCGCCGGAATGCAGCCTGCACTTCTTGCATCAGAATTCCAAACTGCTCTCGATCCTCCCTGGCGATGAGGTAATCGGTCGTTATGGTGATCGGACCGTCGTCGTGATCAGGAACGACGGCCAAATCGAGCACGTGATCGAGCGGGGCTTCTTCGACTTGGGCTTCGGCGGCGAAGTCGATCGAGAATCGATGCCCGAGGGCCAAGACGACGAGCGCGACAACAGCCGCAGCAGCAAAAGTGAGATCGATGCCGGCGTGTGCTACTCCGGTAGCCCAGAGAATTGCTCCAAGCGCCATGCCGCCTTGCCCCAGCATTATCAGGAAGGCGTTCATCCGTCCGCGCACCCATCCGGGCATTACGCGCTGTCCAGCCACCCAAAGCTCGGAACCCGCCAGCGCCCACGCCGCGCCAGCGAATGCCGTCGATACCATCAAAGCAGGCACTTGGCGGATGAGCGCCATTGAGGAGAGAACGACGACCATCATCGCCATCGAGATCGAAATGATCGCGTTCGTCGAGACCCGCTGCCTGAGTACGGCAGGACGAACACCGCTCCGGCCAATGAGCCGACGCCCACGCATGCAAAGATAAGGCCAAGTTGGGAAGGCGAACAGGCGCAATTCCTGAGCGCGATCACGGGCAAGAGCGCTGGGATGACCGAGATCACAACCGAAAAGAGCACATTCCGAAAAAGGATCATCTTCATGCGCTGCGAATTGCGAGCGTACGCGGAGCGAACTGATGAACGATTCCGTAAAGTTCTCGCGCAGCCTGGTCGCCGCCGCCTGCCGCGGCTTCCACTGCATGATGACAAGAGCGACACCCAGAAACGCCAGCGCATTGATTGAAATGAGAAGCGGTGCGCCAAGCAGCGGTATCAGCAAACCGCCGAGAGCAGGACCCACAATTCCGGAGAGGTTCAGTTGGATCCCTCCCAGCGTGATCGCCGGAAGGCAGTTCCTCTTTACGGACGATGTCCGGAACAACGGCTCCCCAAACTGGGGCGCCAAAGGCAAGCCCAATCCCCAGCGCAAAGACGCACGCAAGCACAGCGCCGGGGTTGAGCACGTCCGTCCACGCCCCAAAGGCAAGAATCACTGACCAAGCTGCCTGCCACAGCACAGCACTCACGATCACAGTGCGCCGGTTCACGATGTCAGCAATAGCCCCGGCTGGCAGCGTGAAGAGAAAGAACGGAGCGGATGCAGCAGTTGCCATCAGAGAGAGCAAATACGGCGAAGCGCCAAGATAATCCATTAACCACGTCGCAGTAACGTCCTGAGACGAGACGAACGTGCCCGACAACAGGGTCGCCAACCACAAGCGGCGAAACACGGGATTTCGAAGTGCAAACCAGGTCGAGCTCGATTTGCCTTCCATCGTTCCTGGGGTGGTGGCACTAGCGCCGCCGAGCCGTCGCCTTCAACCCTTCCGCGGCTGTCCGGAGCGGCTTTCGGGAGAATTCATATACCATCGGTATCCGAGTATTGATTGCTGCTTCGCGTGGGCTGACTCTCCGGCGAAGTCGACGCCTCATTCATCGAGTAAAGGGATCGCGGCCAAACCGGCCTTCTATGTTTTTGCTCTCGTGTCATGCACAAAACGTTGACGTGTTATGAGTTGATGTCGTCAGAACTACGATAGCTCTCGCTTTCCTGCTTGTACGTGACTGTTTCAGCTTCCCCGTCACAAGAGAGACGCACGAGCCGCCCTTTTCCTCTCGGCGGGACAATCCCGGCCATTCGCGGGAATAATGTCGTGCCTTGCACTTGGGATCCTTAGTCTTCGAACATTTTTCCCAAGAGGGTGACTATTCAACTGCCGAGTTCATCTTCTTTTTCCGAAATGTTTCCCAAATTCCTGGAATGAGCTGGTGGTAGTCTTGCAGCCAGCGGTACATGCTATGGCACTTCCGGAACCGGTGCCCAACGGTGAGCCCGCTGGACAGTCCAATAATCAGCCCATCAAAAATTCAGCATCACCCGCAAAAACAGCTGAACCAATTACCAAGCCAAGACACTACCTATGAAGCCAACGGCGATCATCCCTCGCCATTACCCTCGGTCTTCGCCTCCGGCGCTGGCCGTGCAATGCCGCGTCAGGGATCACTTTCAAGATCGATCCTGTTGCATTCTTCCGCTTGTTCCTCAGCGTCGCGCACGGCGTGAGGCAATTTTTACGGCCGCTTCAACGACGTCTCAGGCACGGTCGTTCTCGACAAGGCAGACCCGTCGAAGAGCTCAGTCGAACTCACCATACCTGGTTGAGAGCGTGGACACCCACAATGAAAAGCGTGACCAGCACCTTAAGAGCCCCGATTTTTCAATGCCAAGCAGTTCCGGTGATGACCTTCAAGAGCTAAACAGGTCGAGTCGAGCGGCGATACCTCACGAAGGTCACTGGCGACTTTACGCGTTGCACGGTGTGACCAAGCCGCTGACGCTGGAGATTAAGAAAGGTGGCGAAGGCAAAGGAATGGAGGGCGAGATCGCGGCGGTGGTGAAACCCACTTTACTATCAAACGCAGCGGCAGCATGAACTTCATGCAGGGAGCGGGTTGGCGACGAGATCAACATCGTGGTGAGTCTGAATGGTATTAAGCAGTAGTTGCACAGCATGTTTTCTTCTCCAGCAGCTTCTGCCGGGAGTGCTCGTCGCCGTGTTGCTTTCCGGCGTGGTCGCTATCGTTGGCCGGCTCTGAGGGCGAATAACTGGGCGGACGCCGTTGCGCTCGCAATCTGGCTACTCCGGTGGTCACGCCGTGATCGCCGGCTGGCCAGCCTTTCCTCCTTCCGAGCGACGCAATGGTTGCCGTATTTCCGCCCTCGCAACCATGTTCTTGGCAGTGTTGGACGTATTCTTCTTCGGCCGCCGGGCTCATTGCGCGCGCTGATTTGGATTTTGTGCTGTGCAGGCTGCTCCGATTGCTCTTGAAGCCGAAATTTCAACACGGCTGGTCGCTTCCAGAAGGCATTCTCTGATCGCGGGCCTCGCAGCGGGAATGCTCGTCCTCGGCAGCCCCTGGACGCGGCTGTCCGTCGGGATTCAACGTCGAGTTCACTGGTCCTGACAATCGTGGCTTGTGGCACGGGCGCTACGCTCATGCTTTCGGGCAGCATGCTTTTTGGGGTTCCTCGCGATGGTTCTTGCGGCTGCTTTGGGCTAGCAATTCTGGTCGCGGCTTTTCTGTTCCAAAAGCCGTTGAGGGTCGCGGTGCTGTTCCTGTCACCGTGGCATTGCTTGCCAGTTTCTGGCTCAGCGGCTATTTCTATGCGGAGCTTCCTGCGAGCGCTCTGCTGCTGGCCGCCGCGTTCTTTTCCGGCCCTGCTGCTGATTCTCGCTCAGCGAGAAAGGTCCCCTCGTGGAGAGACCTGCCGCTGCGAGCGAGTCTCGTCATCGTCCCGGTGGTGGATCTCGGTCCTCCTGGCAATTCACGCCTCGCCGCCTCTCGGTTATTAGCTCGCACGCACCCAGCGGTGGAGAAGCGATCATCAGCACCCCTACATTAATATAGAGGGTGTTATGAATAGTTTATATGCCCAAAGGGTAATATTAGTCTTCTGCAGGTTGTCCGTCGGTCGTTGGCAAAGGAACCAGATTTTCAAGCGGATTTCCACTTGATCGAACAGCCGATGCTTGATTTTGAACAGCGGGAGATGGCAGGCCTTCGAGAACTGCGTCGAGGGCCAGGCGCATTTCGCGTCCGGTCACGGCTATGCCATTCCCTGGGGTGCTGTCATCGAGTCGTCCGTGATAGGCGAGGCGGCGAAGGGAATCGTAGAGGAAGAAGTCTGGAGGGCGCATTGTGCGTCGCACGCCTTCGCGACAGTCTGGGTTTCGTCGTAAAGGAGAGGGAAAGGGAATCGGTGTTCGACAGCCATCTCGCGAAGTCTGTCGGGGAGCGTCTTCCGGATAGGCGGTCGGGTCGTTGGAGCGATCGCTATGAACCGGACGCCCTGAGGGGCTGGGCATTGGCGAGAGCGATGCGGAGAATCTCCTGGCGAACATGGGCAACATAGGGACAATGCTGCTGCAGATGAACATCGCTGAAGCAGCGCTCGGTCGGGAGGCAGGGAAGAGAGAGAAACCATGTTTCCGGTGACGACATCCGGCAGGGAAAATCGCCGGCGGGGGTTCCGCGGGATAGAGCGGAGTGATTCGGTGGCCATGCTTCGATGTTGCAGCGAAGAGAGCTGCTTGGCAACACGTCAGCGCGGAGTTGACCGCACCGAGAGTTTTCCGTATAGCCAGCACGGGCAGAGATGAATAAAATACATATCGCCAGGGGGATCGGCACTCTTTCGGCCAGTTCTCTCCCTGAAGAAGCGGTGCGCAAGGCCTCGCCCTCGGGGCAATTCCTTGCGACCGACTTCGGCCTGGCGCGTGAGCCGATGGCAGCGTGGAGGCCGCTTTCGGAATTTACTCGACCTTCCGGCGAGCGGTGCCTCCGCCGAGCTGCGCCAGCGCGCTTCCTCGGAGCCGCTTGAGCGGTGATGGTAGAGCTGAACCTGGGCGCAGCCGCGGGCAGCTCGGCACGGTTTCGGCGCTGGTGCAAACGGTTCGTCAGATTCTCTCGGTTGCCGGTTGCCGCCACCTTCAAGGAAATGAGCGCGCGAAGGCGGGATTGCCAACGCCGTTGAAAATTCTCTTTACTTGATCGTCACGCCGACGCTGACGTTAACCTGGGTGGCGATGCGCAGTAATATCAGCCCATAGTAGCTTTGACGAATCCGGAGGCAATCGCTTCGGGCCATGGCGAAAAGCTTCAGCATCGGCCTGCTAATTGGAGTCCAGGATTGTCTCGATGGCTTTTGCGCCAAACTCTCGCCGGCCGGAGTGGCACTTCCTTGCAGCCGCCGGTGTTTTTCACCTGGTGTCTGCAGCTTCTCGGAAGCAACGGGCAACCCTTTGAGGTGACATTTCGGGCCTGCTGTCATGCGGTCGCGCCAGCCTCGGTGTTCAGACCCCGATTCCGATTTGCGGGGACATTCTGTTTCTTGGTAGCGGCCCCGGTTGCTGCCGACATCTCCGCCGGCGCGAAGCTTGCTCCGGCGTGGACAGGCGCCCGAGAAAGCGACGATCGGCGTGATCCTTCCTGTCCCTTATCGTGCCGCGGTTTTCTGGGCGGGGGCGGTGCTGCGTCGCCGGAGGCCTCGGCGCAAGGCATGGGCTGGCGATCAGGAAGGCTTGGACCAGGCGCAGCGTCCCCGTCCTGGCGCGGCGGACAAGCCGCCTGATTGGAACACCCAGTGGCGAGTGCCCTGCGCTGGCGGACCCCGATGCGCAAGCTGGGGGAGAGTCGCGAAGTCAGGGGCCGAGGTGGCCGAGGATTGATTTGCTGAAGGGGGCGCCTCCAACTCGAGAGAGCATCGCGCGCGGCGGCGGTGCTGGAGAGATGTCCGTGACAGGGACGGAAGGGATGCGTTGCTTCGACTTGAAGCCAGCGGTCGCCTGAGCGTCCTTTTGAAGTAGGAGCTCTTCGCCGTGGATTTGTTTCGATGAGAAGCGGCGCGGATTCCGCGCCTCAGCATTTCGAAACCAGCCTGGTGGCGTAACCGAGACCGGTGGGTCGTGCCAAGGCCAACGATCCCTTCGATGAGATGTCGCGAGAGCCGATCGGGATCAGCGGCGGTGCATGCGGCACCGAGAATGCGCGGATCGCGAAGCTTCAAGCTGAAAAATCCGGAGCCCGTCGGGTGCAGCTTCCAGTTTCTCGTGGTCAAGCCCGGTTTCTTGAAGCGCCTGCGCTGGTGGAGAGGATTGCAAAGACCGGCAACTTGGTGTGCGGCGGCGGAGCAGCAACTTCTCAAGGCGCTCGTGTGGTCGCAATGCTCGTGAGTGAGGAGGATGCCAGAAAGCTGCTCGGGAGGGGTGCCAACGGCCAGCAAGCGCGTCGTCAATTGCCTGGCGCTCAGCCCGGCATCGACAAGGAATGTCGCGGAACTCCGTTGCGCACGAGAGTCGATTTCCTTCGCTCGCTTGCAAGCGTGATCACCTCGAACATTCAGCACTTATTGCAGCAGGATCAGAATTCGCGACAAGGAATTGCAGCCACCGGTAGGAACATGGCAACGTGCGGGCGTGGATCGATGCGGCAGTACGTCCACCGCCTCCTTCGCCTTTGTGAAGCAAACGGAAAATTCAAGGCTGATCGCACTGACGGGAACGTATTCAATTTTGGCGCCCAGGAGCGATTCGATCTCAGGGAATCGTTTCCCCTCCGGACTACCACGAGATTGCATCTGCGTTCAATCATCCATGAGTTGCTTTGGTTCTTGAAGGGCGACACGAACGTTCAGTATTCCTCCGTGAGAACAAGGTCACCATTTGGGAAGAATGGGCACGAGAAGGCGCCATGGCAGGATCACGGCGCCCAATGGCGGGACTGGCGGCGGCCGGACGGAGTAGCGTGGATCAGATTGCGCGACTTATCGAGGACATTAAGAGGACGCCGGATAGTCGCCGGTTGATTGTGAGCGCATGGAATCCCGGCGAAATGGACCGCATGGCGCTCGCGCCATGCCATGCGCTTTTTCAGTTCTACGTATTGGAGGGCGAGTTGAGTTGCCAGCCGTACCAGCGCAGCGCGCGGACTTGTTTCTCGGCGTTTCATTCAATATCGCCTCCTACGCGCTGTTAACGTTGATGATCGCACAAGTCTGCGGCTTGAGGGCGGTGGAATTTCGTCCGATACCTTCGGCGATTTGCATCTCTACACCAATCATCTTGATCAGGCTCGCGAACAGCTCGCGCGTGAGTGCCGCCCGCTGCCGCATATGACGCTGAATCCCGCGGTGAAGAGGATCGAAAGCTTTCGCTTTGAAGATTTCGCACTGAAAATTACGACCCGCATCCTGCCATCAAGGCGCCCATCGCGGTGTGAAGGCCATCGCCGCAATGTCCTTGAACCGCGCGGATCGGCGCGCAAGGAAAAATCCCGTGGCGTTTGTCCGAAGACTTCGAAGTTCTTCAAGCGGACGACCCTCGGGCACGTCTATTCTAATGGGTCGAAAGACCCATGAATCGCTGGGCAAGCCGCCGCCGGGTCGGGAGAACTGGGTAGTGATGCAGCAGATCCATTCCAGGCGTGAGAGTCATTCATGATCTTCGTGAAATCGCGGAGACCTGGCGGGGGCGCGCGAGCTTTTTGATCGGCGGTGCGCACCTTTACGGGGAGCTTCTGCAAAAATGCTCGGAGCTCTTTCTGACCCTGGTCAAACGCGAAGTCGCCGGTGACACATTCTTCCCGCCCTTTGAGAGCACGTTCCGTCTTGAAGAGGTCGTTTTCGAGTCTTTGGAAATCGGAGATTCGAAGATACGGGCGCCTTCCTGGCAGACATGGCCATTGCGCCTCGGGCCATTTGGAAATTTCTTTCGGCACTTTTGCTCGATAGTGGCCCGCCCCAAATTGCCGAGTTTTCGGCACGTGGTGCCGGCCAAGCAGTTTGTCGGCGGAGCCATGCCGCCGGTTCGGCCGGCTTTGAAATTTAACCGGACCTTCCTCCAGCGTCCGACAAACTCAAGCTAACTGAACGTCAAATTCTTCCACCCCTGAAGCCGCGGCGGCATTGAGCACATCGATAATGCGCTCGTGCTTGGTTTGGGGTCAGGACGGATGATAACAGGATCTTTGTCGCCGAATTTGTTGATTGTATCCTTTAGCCAGTTGCGCAACTCGGGAAGTTCTCTGCTGACCGGCGTATCATAGACCTTGTTGTTCATTTGGACTTTTCCATCGGGAAGATGTCGATGATAATCGTGGTGGAGGCGGGCCCGGCCTGGATCTCGCCGCGCCCGCTGGGAAGATTGATGGTCAGCTCCTTTGAATGATCTGGGAACCAGCCGACGCACATGAAAAACAACAGGAGAACGAAGACCACGTCCACCATCGGCGCGATTTGAAAGCCTATGTCGCCGTCTTCACCTTTTCCGACACCTGCCATGTAATTGATTTGAGGCGGAGTTAAGGGTTATCTTTCTTTGTCCGCAACGGAGAAGGTGACATTGCCGACGCCGGCCTTCCCGACGGCCTCCAGGAAGGCCGCGCATGAACCCTCGTAGCGCACCTCTTTATCGGCTCGAACGAGAACGCGCTGACAAGGGGATTCGGCGCCGACCTTGGCCTGAAGCATCGGGGCAAGCTGGCCGAGATTTACGTTGCGTTCATCCACCTCAATCACAGTCTGACTGCCGAGCGGGTTGTAGCGCACGTTAACGATTACCTGACCGGGATTTTTCTTGGATTCCTTGGCGTCCCTCGCCACAGAGCAATTCACGTCCTGGTTTGATCTGCGGTGACTTCGGTCGAGCTGATCGACATGCAGAAGACGAGCAAAACCAGGAGGATGTCGATCATTGGGGCGATCTGAAACTCCGGATCGACGTCAGGCTCCGCCTTCGGACATGCTTCTTCCTGCCCGGTATGTGAACCTCCCGTTCAGCCATGCCCTACCTTACGCCCACTCGAGAGAAGCTCCGCAGTGAGGACAGGGGCTCTGTCCAGGCTGAATGATGCCATTGCAAATCGGACAGTTTGTCGTCAATGCCATGGAAACTTTGCGGCGAGGACCCGGCGGCGGAGCAGCACCGGCGCCAGCGCTCGAAATTCTCGCCGATCTTGATCCCCGAGAGCTCGTCAAAGGGGATGTCTTCTACCAGGTAGTTAAGCTTGTCATCGGCGTTGACGAGGACAATCGTCGAACGGTTTCGAAAATAATAGCAGAAGATAAACGCCGGTATAGCGATGAACAGCCCGCTTGCCGTCAGCCATGAGCACTTCACCGATTCGTAGGGAGAGGAGCGCGCGGGGTCGGAAACACCGGACGCTCCTAAAACGGCGAAGCGCGCCCATCATTCCGATGACGCGTGCCCAACAGGCCGATCATCAGGAGCCACGACTCCGACGACTGGAGAGGTAGCTGTTCTTGGTTCTGAGTGACCTGGCGCTTCGCGCAGACCGTGTTCGATGAGAGCCGTTTCGACGGCATCCTTCCCGCGTCCGATGGTCGCGTCGAGCGCGCCCTGAGCACGCGGGCGACATAGGCCTTGTTGGCGCGGCAGATTTCCCAAGCCTCCTGATAGTTGCCCGCGCGAATGGTGGCTTGGAGGATTCCAACGAAGGCCTTGGGCGCAAGTTGTTCGTCGCGCAGAGTTGAGGAAGAGCTGTATGATAAAAGTCACCATCACGATGGACGTGCCAAGGATGGCCAACCAAATCAAAATAATGAGAGGCCCGCCGCCCAGGATGGTTTGGAGAATGGTATGAGATTCGACAGGTGCGCCAGCTCCGCCAGCACCCTCCTGGGCAAAGGCTCCCGGGCAGCACAGGGAACAGCACGAGAGCGGGAGAGGGTGCGAGAGGCACGGGCATGCTTTCTTCATGGATAATTATCGGATCAAGGAACGATGACTTGCTTTTCTTTGATGAGAAACTCAGCGCGCGTTCCTGCGCTTTGGCAACAAGCCGCCTTATCGTCGTGAAGAAGGGTGACCGCGCTCAAGTAATCGCGCAGGGCCTCTGGATAGGCCCCCTTCATTTCTCGTGGACGATTCCCATCATAATAGAACGCTTGCCCATATGTCGCGCTTTTCGCAGCGTCAGCCGGCTGACCACGCTTTCGGCTTCCGCGACGATCGGTGTCTAGCCCGGCCTTGGCGCCGACGAAATCTTTGCGCAGAGATGGCCAAGGCGAGCGAGGCCGATGTCCGGAGGCGATGTGCGCCGGGGTAGGCCTTTGTGAACTCGGCAAGAGGCGGCTTCGGCTGCGGGGAGTTGATCGAGGGAGAGATAAAGGTCGCCGAGCAGGGCGCTCGACGCGCTCGGCCCAATCGGCTGGAGAGGCCGCGGAAGTGTATCGACGATTGGCTTCAGAAGGCCGAGGGCCTTGTTTGGCGTTTGCCGTCTTGCCAGGCATTCAGTGAGCATCGTCGTAGGCTTTCGGCGGGGCCTTGATGACCGAGGCCACCTGCTCCATCGGAAGGCTGGTCTCTGCCGGTCCGATTCTGATTTTCAGCTTGCCGTCAGCGACTCCGAGGATCTCGCCTTCGCGGCGCTGCCGTATCTTTTGAACGACCAATATCCTGAGCGAGGAGCGCGATGCCGCCGTCGCAAAGATGGCAACCAAGGCCCGCGACGCAAAGCCGGGACGCGCTTGCATTCATTTCCCATCTGCTTTAATCACATCGGCCCCGCAAATCAACAGTTTCGCCGTTACTTTTCAATGATCACCATCTCTTCGCAAGAACCAGCGCGTGCTAATGCTGTTCGTCGCCGTGCTGACAATCATTGCCTTCATCTGGCTCTACAATCCTGCGAACTACGCGCAAGCTTGAGCCAATACTGTGGCGCACCATCTGCGGTCGATAGCTTTCGCAGGCGGACATCGAACGCGAGGTCAGGAAGTTTTCAGCTTGCACTTGCTCTGGGGCAATTTGGTCTGCTTGAAGATCTTGGGCGGAATGGCGCAGGATGAGAACTAGGGCGCTCGACGAGTTCATCTGGAACCGGCTGGTGATGCAGCACATCAGGCAAAGGAGCTCGGCATCGAGCCGACGGATTCGCAGATTGCGAGGCCACATCAAGGCCGCCCCGGTATTTCAAACCAACGGACAGTTCGACCCTCGCCAACGTACAAGACATTGCTTCTCGAACAGCTTGGTCCTGGGGCTTCTCGGAACTCCAGCTGGAGAACTTGATTCGCGATGCCATGCGCGTTGAACGAATCAAGGCGATCGTCGGTGCGCCCGTCTGCCGCAAGCGAAGCGGAAGTTCGCGAAGCCGCTCGCATCTATGAAAAGGTGAATGCAGCAAGCAGTCCGCTTTTCTCTGGCCGCGTCCGGGAGCTCGGCGGATGTGACGGATGAGGAAGTGAAAAGCTTCTATGAGCAAAGCGGACCCGCCTTGATCATGCCGGAAACCCGGTCGGTGGAGTATGTCAAGTTTGCGCCGCCCGCCGAGCGAAAAGCCCTCGAGGGACGGGAAAAGTGGATGCGCTGCAAAGGGTCGCGGACGCTGCGAGCGCGTTTTCTGAGCAGGCTTCTTCGATCGTCCTTCGAAAAGGCGGCAGCGGCAAAGCGGCAGACGATCCAAACGAGCCCGGATTTCGACCGGTCGGGCGCGACGTCGTCGGCCCGGGAATGAATCTCAGGCGCTTGGATCAGATCTCAAGAATCTCGCGCCATCCGCGTTTCTTCTCACCGAAAAGAGTCCCGTCAGCGATGTCATCCAGTCCGGGGACGCCTTTTTTGTCCTCAAGCTCGTCAGGGTTAATCCGCAGGCGGCCGCTAACCATCGAGGAAGTCCGCCCCATCGCCGTGCGCCGGCTGGTGTGCACGCAAGGCGGAGGGCCTGCTTCGCGAAAAAGCGGAAGCGGCGCTTGCCAAGATTCGCGAAGCGATGTCCGCGGGGAAAATCCTTCTCGGATGCCGCCGCGGCGGCGGGATTGCAAGTTCAGTCGTTCAACGATCTCCCGTGCCATCCAGTGGCACGCTATCACCAGAGGAACAGGAGCTCGCCGCCGCCACCGTACTCATGCAGCCCGGGCAGCTCTTCAGCTATGATCCCCAGTACTGACGGAGGATTTGCGGTCTACCGGTCTCGCACGCGCGCCGGTTGACGAGACCGCGCTTACAAAGGAGCCTGGAATTAGCGTCCCGCATTCTTGAGAGCAAGAGGCGTCTGCTGTTCATGACGTGGTTGTCTCGGCCCGGGACGCCGCGAAGATCACAGTCGCTTCGCAACACCAGTGACATGTCGCGCCACCGTCAAGCAATTGAGATTTTCGAGGATGCGACCGGCGATATCGCCCTGGGCGAGCTTCGACGCGGCTATCGCAAAATACCAGCACTGCGTTCGGCTCGATCCTGAGTATTTCGATGCCTGGCATGCGTTAGGCATGGCCCTGATGAAAGCCGGCCGATTCCCCGAAGCGATCGGACGCGGGCCTGCGGGCTGTCGAATTGAATCCCAACGATCAACTCGCGTGGTCCAGCCTTTCGATCTTCTAGTGAAGAACGGACAGGTTCCCGAGGCGGAAGCCGCGGGGGCGAAAGCTCGGATCTTGTCGTGGGGAGGAAAATCAAAAAAGGTCCGACAGGAACGTGAAGTTTTTTATCAACAACGGCGATTGATTACACGAACGCTGCGCCGCACATCGGACATGCGTATGAGAAGATCCTCGCTGACGTCATCGCCCGCTATCACCGGCTGAAAGGGGAGCCAACGTTTTTTTGACCGGTGTCGATCAACACGGTCAGAAAGTGCAGCAGGCTGCGCAAATGCAGGGGTTGTCCCGCAGGACTTCTGTCAATGGTATCACGGAGAAGTTTCGTCGCGCTTTGGAAGAAACTTGAGATCGACTACGACCGGATGGGCCGCTACCACTGATGCCCGACACAAGGAATGCGTGAGAAAAATCCTGCACGCCGTCTCAACAACGAAGGACAGATTTACAAAGATAAACGCGGCGGTTACTACAGCGTTCGTCAGGAGCAATTCCTCACCGACAAGGAACGCGGTCCCGACGGCGAATTTGGCCCTGAATGGGGACAGGTCGAATTTCGCGAGGAGGAAAACTACTATTTCCGGCTCGCCGAACATAAGCAGTGGCTGCTCGAACTCATCGACACGCGCACCGCTGCGGGCCGCCCGCTCGTCGTTCCGGAATTCCGCATGGCCGAATTGCGCAATGCCGTCGAGAAAGTCGAGGGTGACCTCTGCATTTCCCGACCCAAAGTGCGCGTCTTGCTTGGGGCATCGAGTTTCCGTTCGATACCGAGTTTCGTTACCTACGTCTGGTTCGACGCGTTGGTAAACTACATTAGCTTTGCACCAGGCTACGATCCTCGCACCGGAGCCGATCTCGCAAGAATTCCACGCGCTGGTGGCCTGCCACGCACGTCATCGGCAAGGATATCCTTATCCCGGCCCACGGCGTCTATTGGCCGATCATGTTGAAGGCCCTCGGTTTCCCGAACGACAAAATGCCGCCCCTGCTTGTCCACGGTTGGTGGAACATTTCCGGTGCGAAGATGAGCAAGAGCCTCGGCAACATCGTGGATCCAGATGCGCTCGCGGACAAATACGGCGCTGAAGCGCTCCGTTATTATTTGATGAGCGACATAGCAACCGGCAAGGACAGCGACTTCAGCGAAGAACGCCTCGTTCAGCGATACAATACGGATCTGGCAAACAACCTCGGCAATTTGCTCAATCGCACGTTGAGCATGGCATGGAAGTATCGCAACGGCAAAATCACGAGTGGATCATATGATGATGAAATGACCGTGCGGATATACGTCGGAAGGGCCAGACGCGACTTTACCCAAGAAGCGTTCCGCATTGTATGGAGGAATTTGAGCTTGATACCGCATTGTCCCTCATCCGCGCTTATTGCGGGCTGTGTAATGAATTGATTGAGAAATCTGCTCCGTGGAAGCTCGCCAAAGAACCTGAGCGAGCCGACGCCTCTCCGCCGTTCTCTACCATCTCGCCGGAGGCCCTCTCGCATCATTGCAATCCTCCTTTCGCCGGTGCTGCCGAACGGCGGCCGCGGGCATCTTTGCGCAACTCAATTGGGATAGACCTTTCGCACTCTGCAGACGCCAAATGGGGCGGCTTACCCGACGGGCATTTGCTAGGTAAAACCGACGCCGCTCTTCCCGAGAATCGAAACAGAGGCTGGGGTCGGCTCGCCAGCTCGATCGTCGAATTCGACGGACGACTAAGCCCAGCCGTCCGTGCTTTATTTATCGAGTCGGTGTCTGGCTTCACCCCAACTTTTCGTCAAAGGCTGGAATTCCTCGGGCTTTCCAGTTTTGTCTGGCTGGTAGGGCGTTTACCCTACCGTTGGCTCCGGCGTATCGCAAACGTGCTCGGATCTATCGTATTTTTTTCGACAACCGAGGGAAGGAGGTCGCTCTTGGCCAATCTTGATGCGGCCTTTGGCGATTCGCGGACGCCCGCGGAAAAGCGCCGGATTGCTATGGGCAGCTACCGAACGTTTGCACGCACCATGCTGGAGCTTTTCTGGTCGCCTAATCTCAGCGAGTCCGTGGCGCGCGGCATCGCGCAATACGAAGGACTCGCGCTGGATTCTTGCCACAAGGATCCCCGGCAGGCCGCTGTCTATCTTTGTCTGCACTACTCGAACTTCGAGTGGTTGAGCCAGTTCGGCGCCTATACGATCGCCAATGGTCCGGTCATCGCGCAGCGATTCAAAAATCCTCTCATTGGCCGCATTTTCGACCGTCTGCGCTCTAGCATGGGACACGATGTGATTCCACAGGAACGCGCGATGATTCGGATGCTCAAGCACATGAAGAGCGGGGGAAATTTGCGATGCTTTGCGACCTCAATCTCGATCCGAGTGAGCCGAGCGTGATCATTGACACCTTCGGAGGACTAAAGATTTGCGTGACGCAGATGCAGGCGGCGCTCGCTCTGCGGACCGGAGCCAAAATCGTTCCGGTCGAGTGCCGCCCCGAATCGGATGGCACGTATCGAATGGTCTATCGAAAGCCGCTTGATTTTCGACCTGGCGCGACCGCGGCGGAAGTTACCCAGCTTTGCTGGAATGTGCTGGAACCATCCATTCACGAACAACCAGAATGCTGGCTTTGGGCTTACAAACATTGGCGCTTCCGTCCAGGGAACGATCAGACTGGCCGATACCCTTTTATGCCAATGTCGCCAAGCGCTTCGACAAGATGCTGTCGAAACAAGAGAAGAGTCCGTTTCCCAGCAGCCGCGTCGGACCTGGCCTCGGAGCGGTAGAGTAAGCTGGAGAATTACTTGATAAAAGATGTACGGGCTGCTTAAACTCCAGCTGCACGGTGAGAAATCAGAAAATCCGGGGGTCACCGACCCCGTTGCAACTTGTAAACGGCGTCGTTGATGCCGGTTTCGCGCAGCCAGTCCGACAAGCTGCTAGGGTTCGATAGTTTCCAGATAGGTGAATTTTCCATCCTGGACGCGGATCACGATCCCTGGCTTTAGGATCGCGGCTTTGATCGAAGCTGATGCTTCCGGTGACGCCGGGAAAACTCCCGCGTGGCGGCAATCGCGTCGCGAAGAGCTGCGGGCTCCGGCGCTGTCCGGATCGCTTCAGGGCATCCGCGAGGAGCCAAATGGAATCATATGTCAGAGCAGCAAGTGGCGGCGGCGAAGACTGGAATTTTGCGTTATAGGCAGTCGCTGAAGACCTTCACTTTGTCGGACGCGCGTTCGCTTGAAAAGTGAGACGCAAAGTAGCAGTTGTTTACAGCCTGTCCGCCGACTTTCAGAAACCTCGGCCGAATCCCATCCGTCCGTGCCCAGAAATGTGAGCGTCGATCCCGAGCCGGCGGGCTTGTCGAATGATGAGCGCTGCTTCGGTGTAATAACTCGAAGGAAAGATGCTATCAGGGTTCCTCTCTTTGATTGCGTTGAGTTGGGCGGTGAAATCCGTGTCGCCGGCGCGGTAGAACTCTTCGGCGACGATCGCCCCCGTGCTGGAGAAAGTCTGCCTTAAAAGCTTCCATCAGGCCGCTGCCGTCATCGGATTAGAGTGCATCGAAGAGGATGGCCGCCTTCTCCACATCGATCGAGCGCGCCGAATTTGGCCATGACGGCAGCCTGGAAGGTGTCCGTATAGCACGCGCGAAAAATGTAATCTCCTGCCGCAGTGACCTTTTCGTTGGTGGCGCCAGGGGTGATCATCGGGATACCGCTCGTCCTGCGCTACCGGCGCGGCGATGAGCGAGCGGTCGGTCGCAATCTCTCCGACGAGAGCGGTGACCTTATCGGTATTGATCAATCCGCTGACCACAACGTGGGTGTGTTCCGGTTGAGATTCGGTGTCCTTGATGATGAGGTTTACCGGATGTCCGAGGACGCCTCCCGCCAAGTTGATTTCCTCGATAGCCAGCTTCGCGCCGTTCACCGCGTCCATTCCGAAAGAGGCCTGCACGCCCGACATCGGGGCAAAAAATCCGATCCGCGTCGCGAGAGGATCTTCTGGCGGTTGCTGCGGCGTGCGTCGGGGTCTCCTCAGCGGGTGTCGGGGTCTCCTGAGGTTTGGCGAGTCTCTGACGGCTGTTGGGGTTCTCCTCGACGGGTGTTGGGGTCTCCTCGACGGGTGTTGGGGTCTCCTCGACGGGTGTTGGGGTCTCCTCAGCGGGCGGCTTTGCGTCCTCGGCGAGGGGACTTGGCGCTTCCTCAGCGGGCGGCTTTGGCGCCTCAGCAGCTGGCTTCTTTCGCAACTCGCGAACGCAAAGCGCCATGATGAGGGCGAGGGGAAAAAGCGGATCGTCCGCTTCACGGCGCGAAGTGTAGGGAAGCTGCCGTGGCGCGCAACCGAGTTATTTCAAAGAAGGCGAGATCGAGAAGTTTCCGCTTTGTTGCGTGAAACTCGGTAAGCGTCACCAGCTTATTTGGAAATCGCCGATGTTGCTCTGGAGGGGAAGTCAGGAAATACTATAGTAACCGTATGCCCCGAGAAAGCGACCTCCAGGCGGAAAAAAAGGCCTTCGAAATCAACATGGACCCGCGCATTTACGGCGGCCTTCGCGGAATATCGGCGCGGGTCAGGAAGTGGCCCGAAGGTTTTTCTCCGTCGGCGGGGCTGCCGGCACTGTGGCGAAGACAATTTCCGCTTATGATATGACGTTTTCAGACGCCATTTACGGCGCCTGCGGCGCTACGTGAGCCGAGCCTCGGCTCCATAGCATGTTGACGCACGAGTTCAAGCCTGCTCGTCGAGCGTCTCGACGCGAAAGTGGGCGGGTACGGACGTTTTTCGCATTTGCGGATACCGTCGCGGCGCGAAGTTTTCGTCAGGCACGCCGAGTCCCAAGGCTGGATGGGTATCAGTTTCCAGACAGAGCCGCGTGGCGAAACGAATGAAATCATCATTCATGTTCGGATGCTTGATCCGCGCAACCTCCAGCAGCAGGAGGCGCTCAGGCATCGCAGGCGTCAATCTGATCTACGGCGCCTTCTTTCTGACGAAGAACTCAGGCCCCTCGTTGGTTCCTTTGCTCGATGACCTGGCTCCTGGCCGCATCGAAATCGATATGATCCGCTTTAGCGGACCGGACTTCGCTGATGTCGATGACCGCATCATGGCACTTTGCAGTTAGTGACGCAGAATCTCACCAACGCGGCGCTATTCCGTGCCGACGGCGAGATCGTGAATGCTGCCGATGCTCTTTACAAAAGCCGTTGCTGGTCGAGCGGGGAGTTTCCGGCCGGTCACGCTCGTAGCTGACGACATGTTGAATTGCGCACGCACCATGTTCATGCGCGAGAAAGCGTTAGGGACGCGGCGCCGGAGATTCTGGCACGGAAATAACAATGAAGAATCTGCTGGCGAGCGGGGAACTTGACTTGCGTGATTTTCTGGACAGGGTCGATATGCTCGGCGCAATGGGCCGCACGGTGCTCATTCTCGAATTACGGGGCCTATTACCGCCTCGTCGATTACCTCGACGCGCTACACCGATCGGCATGATTGGCCTGCTTCTCGGAATTCCGGCGATGGCCGAAATCTTGGAGGAGGTATACCATCGGGATCTTGAAGGCGGGATTCCTCGAGGCCCTTGGACGGCTCTTCAAGACAGGGGTTAAGCTTTATGTATATCCTTTCTGAATCCCAACGGCGATCTTGTGACTGCCCAGAATTTCGAGGTTGCGCCAAACCTGGCGCACCTCTACACGCATCTGCTTGAAAACGGCTTCATCGAGCCCGTGGAAGGTCACAATCCGAGCTATCTGCCTATCAAGTCGTCGGAAGTTCTCGCCAAAATCCGCGCCGGCGCTGCGCGGGCTGGGAACAAAACGGTTTCGCCCGAGGTCGCGAAGATAATCAAAGAACGCCGGCTTTTGGATTTCCGGCACGAACTCGCGAGGCAAGCTATTGAGCGAGAGAAATGCGATTTGCTCTTCCATGCCCGACGGGCTGCGGGCGGAGAAGTTGCTTGCCTTTATCATCTTCATATTATGCTGGGGACATGCCGTCCGAACCGCAGCACAGAAACCGAAGCTCGCCGCCCGCAGGGTTCCACTCCGCCGCGAGGTTCTTCTCAGTGATACTTGGGATTTGACACCGCTTTATCCCAGCGACGAGGCGTGGGAGCGGGACTTCAAGCAGTTGCAGGCGGACTATGGAAAGATTTCCGATTTTCGCGGGAGGGTGGGAGAGAGTCCTTCGACGCTACGGGATGCGCTCGAGTTCGAGAAGAGCGTCGATATACGCGTCGAACGGCTAAGCCAGTATGCCTCTCTTCGCGTCGCCGAGGACGCTTCGAACGATGCGTCGCTTTCCCGCGAGGCCCGCCTCGACAGCCTCCGCGTCCGGATCGGTGAAGCGTTTTCTTTCCTCTTCCTGAGATCCAGGCGATTGCCGACGAGACCTTCGACCGTTATCTCGCTGACGAGGCGGTTGTCGAGTGGGTGGTTCCTCTCAAGAAGCTTCGCCGGCTCAAGCCTCACACATTGACAGCCAGTGAGGAGCGTCTCCTCGCGTTGGGCTCCCACGCTCTGCGCGGGCATCAGGAAACCTTTCTCGCAGCTTACAAACGTGGATATGAGCTTTGGGTTTGTCCTTGATGGGTCGGGAAAGGAACGGGGAGCTCACACAGAGTTCCTTCTCCTCGTTTCTCCAGCAGCGGGATCCCAATGTGAGGCGCGAAGCGTTTCATAGGTTCTACGCAGAGTTCAGGGATCATCAATTCACGCCTCGCGTCCTCACTCGGGAACTCGATTCGTGCCGATGTTTTTGATGCCCGCGCAAGAAACTATCCCTCGGCGATCGAGAGCGGCGCTTTTTGACGATGTGCCCTCACGTGTCTATGACAACCTGATATCAACGGTCCGCTCCCGTCTTTCGCCACTCTATCGTTATTTCGATTTGCGTAAGCGCGTTCTGGGCCTGCAGGAGATCCATCAATACGACACTTACGTTCCCATGGTCGGTGACATTCAAACCTCTGTAGAATGGGACGAGGCGGTGGAAAACGTGCTCTGCGCGCTCACTCCGCTCGGAGACGAGTACCTGTCCACGCTCGGCAATGGCTTCGCGCGAGGACGATGGTGCGACCGCTATGAAAACAAGGGCAAGCGCAGCGGCGCATTCAGCTACGGCACTCATAGCGAGCCTGCCATACATCATGATGAATTATAAGACCGATGTATTTTCCGACGTGCATACGCTTGCGCACGAGGCCGGTCATTCGATGCACATCTGGTATTCGCAGCGAGCGCAAAGCTATCAGAACTACCATTATCCCATTTTCCTTGCGGAGGTGGCCTCGACATTCAACGAAGATCCTGCTGACCGAGCATTTGTTGAAGGCGACGAATGAACGCAGGAGATACGCGGAGCGCGCCGCCATCAACCGCCGGAATCGACGACCTGCGCAGCATCTCTCTACCGGCAAACCAGCGTTTGCAGAATTCGAGAAAGCCATTCACGCCGCCGAGGAAGCCGGCGCTCGCTCTACGCTTGAGGGGTTCAAGAAAACCATCGCGTGGAGCTGCCGGACGCGTACAGCTGGCCGAATTTTTGTGGATCGATCCGGAACTGGAACTCGAGGGCTGCAGCGTTCCGCATTTCTACAGCGCGTTTTATGTTTATAAAAACACGCTACCGGACTCTCCGCAGCGGTGGCGCTGGCCAGCCAGGTCCTTGAGGGTGGCAGTCCTGCGAAATACTTGAATTTCCTTCGAAGCGGGGGCAGCCGATTTCCCATAGAGACGCGTTTCCTGCAGAGGCTGGGGGCGGGCATGGAGCTCTCCGTGCCCCCGTTCAGGCCGCGCTTGGAGCTTTCGCTAAACGGCGAGTGGACGAACTGGAGAGAGGAGTCGCTGGCCTAGGAGACTGTCGGACTTGAGAATCGAACTCCCGGTGTAATAGGAATAAGATCGCGCGCTGCACAAACGAAGCCTCCTTCTGGCTGACAGGCTGCTAGATTCACGCCTCCACGGCGGGAAGCAACAGAGAAAAAATCCTCCTTCTGGCCCGGGGCATCGCAGTACCCATTTTAGTCCGACAGCTGCCGGATCGAAGAGGGTTGCGGCCGTGAGGATTCCCGGCGGCAAAATCCGCCACGGACCTATACGTCCGAGCCAGTCTGCTAGCGAAAAGGTCTTTTGATTGTAGCAAGGTTGCGTGACCCCTGCCCGCGTATCTTTCGATAGAAGCTTCTCATGACTTCCGACCCCTCAGTCTGGCGCACACGCACTCCCGGCGATCTCTCGGTGGAAATGCCTGAAGCATCGATGGGAGGGCGTGCCCGCGGCGGTAGAAAGATCGGGCGAGCGTTTCCCGGCTGGCAGCAATTGAGCCTCGAGAAGCGGAAGGCAGCCCTCGCATTGTGTCGGGAACGCCTGAAGGCGAAGCAGGAGGGATCTTGCGCGCCTGATCGCTTTGGAGGTCGGGAAGCCTCTTCGAGAGGCCCGCCTTGAACAGGGTACTGCCAGTGCAAAGTTCGATTTCACGTTCTCCGATGCGCGGATCGATTTCTCGCGGACCAATCCTGTCGCAGAGCGGCCCGCATCCAGCGATGGTGCGCCGGCGGGCACGGTGAGGGACCAGCGGCCGTCATTGTTCCGTTTCAATTTTTCCGATTCATCTCGGACATGGCGCGGCGGTGGCTTACCTCCTTGCTGGCAATATACCGTGATCTTCAAAGCCGTCTCCGCTCGCGGCGAATGTTGGAGCTGCATGCGGCGGCAGAAATGCAGGCTGTCCCTGCCGGAAGGCGTCTTTGAACTGGTTCAAGGGTGGGGCGCGACGGGACGAGCGCTTTTGCCTTCATCCGCAGCGTCCGGTCTGGTTTGCTTCACGGGCTACAATTCCAGGTTGGAATGGCCCTCGCCAGAGGCGAGTTGGCGGCGGATTATTCCGGAGATCGCTTTCGCGCTCCCGAACTCGGCGGGAAAAACGCTTTGATCGTTTTCCAGATGCCGATACCTCGAGCGCGCGGCCATGCTCTGCGACCGCAGATGGTCTTTGCCTGACAACGGGTCAGCGTTGCAATTCCACGAGCCGCATCCTTGTTCATCGCGACGTGGAGCAGCCGCGTTCATCGGGAAGCTCCTTGATTCGCGTTTGCGCCGCTACCTCACCTGGAGATCCGACTGATGAAGCACGACGCCACCGCGCCCAGGTCGCTTTCGCAAGCAGAATCTGCGCTTGACCGGTGCCGGGACTTGGCGAACCGCCCTGGCGAGTGGCTCCTGCGCGGAGAGATCTGCTCCGAGGTTTTCCGGAAAGCGTGGTTACTATGTCAAGCCTGCAATTCTCTATTCGCGAGAAGGCTCGTCTCTCCGGAGTAGCAGGAAGTGTTTTGTCCGGTGGCTGCCTTTAGAGTCCTTTCGCGATTCGCGGCGATGCCATCGCGCGGCACGAATCGGCTTTACCGCTTCGGCCTTACCGCGGCGATCTTTACGGGGTCAGAAAGACACCTTTCGATCCGCCGGCAGGCCATCTGGAAGCGGGAAACCTCTATTGGAATCTGCCGACGACGCCCCATCGCCATCCACTCTGCCGTTTGGCGGCTTCCGGCGATCCGGCAACGGCAAGCCGGGTGCCCGCGGGTTCATACGTTTTGCCGCGGACGAACAGGCCCTGCGAGTGAGACGGCGCGATAAGTGAGGATTTTCATCACGCAGCGCGCCGCTTATTTTCTCGTGACTTTTTATGAAGCGCGGATTTCTCGGGAAGCTCATTGAACGCATCCGGCTCGTGCAGCCGGAGATGTTCAGAGCTATCTTGTCGAGATTGCGCGCGAGAAGGGGTTTCTTGAAACGATCTTCAACGCGATTCTCGAGGGCGTGATCGTCACCGATCCCGGCCGGGCGAATCATCTACGAATCGCGCCGCCTGCGGATTCTTCGGAATCAACGCGGAACCCAGCCTCGGCAAACCGCTCGGCAGCGAGGTCGTGCGGGGACTCGACATAGGACAAACTTCGGGCCCGAGCGAAGTTGTCAGCCGCGATCTCGAGGTCTTTTATCCGGAGAACCGATTTCTGAATTTCTATATCGTGCCGCTAATGAGCGAAGATGCGCACAAGGAGGAGCTCGTTGGACGCGCGATCATCTTACGCGACATCACCCAAAATCGCCCGCGTGACGCAGGAGACTATCGAGCGAGCGCTTTTCGGCGCTCACTCTTCTTTGCGGCTGGAGTGGCCCATGAGATCGGAAATCCGCTCAACTCGCTGGACATTCATCTTCAGTTGATGCAGCGACGCATTAAGAAACTGCCGGCCAAGACCCGCTCAGAGTTTAGTGAATCGATTCACATAGCGCGGCAGGAGGTCGCCCGCGCTTGATCATATCATCACGCAATTTCTGCGTGCCATTCGGCCGCAGCCGCTCGCACACGCGAATGGAAGACGTCAACGTGGTCATCGAGGAATCGGTCGCCTTTCCTCGATGCCGAACTGAAGGATCGAGATATCCTGGTCGAACTGGAACTCGACGGATCCCTTGCTCCGATTGATATGGACCGTGACAGATCAAACAGGCCTTCTACAATGTCATTCGTAACGCTTTTTCAAGCCATGAAAAGCGGCGGAGTCTCTGCGAATCCGTTCAGGGGCCGACGAAACCCATCGAGTGCGTTTCCTTTTCCGATACCGGCGGAGGTATACTCCCGGAAGATATCAGCCAGCTGGTATTTGGGCCTTACTTCACCACGAAGTCGGTCGGTTCCGGGCCTGGGGTTGCTTATTGTTCGCCGCATCGTCCGAGCCCACGGTGGCGAGGTCATCATCGAAGTCAGCAAAACAGGGGGTTGACACCTGACGATTCGATTACCGCGGGCCGACCGGCGCGTTCGCTTCCTTGAGCAGGGAGCCGCGGGTGAAGGACGAAATCCGCCTTGACGTCGCGCAAATCTAGATACTGTGTGGGGGTGGAACAGTCGGCACCTTCAATTCGTGATTTTCCGGAGAGCGAAACCGTCAACCGCCCCAATGCCAATACCGCGTATATCGCGATTGCAGCGTTGGTGGTCGCTTTGCCTCAGTTTGTATCCTCTTGCTCACCAACAACCGGGCAGATCTTTGGCCGACAGTCGCAATGATCGGATCGCTTTGCGGTTTTGGGGCCATCATGTCGTTTTTGTGACGCGACCCAGAAGCCCTAGCAGGCTGGGGACCGAGTGGAAAGCTTGTCATTCACTGGCCACTTCGCCGCACGAAGTTGAGATTAAGAACAGAGTCGCTCTAAGTTCGAGCAAGCCGCTGGCGGGAGTTTAGAAGTAGGCCTTGCGAAAGGCGCCCCGAGCTAAGCTCAGGTTCAGTGCTTTCCGCGTTGGCTCCGCTGATTGGAGGAATTGTTGGGACTGCCGCCATGAGCGCGCTGCTCCTTTTGCCACGCTGGCTCGGTATCGGAAAAATCGATGTAATTCCTGCGGTTGGAGGCGCTCATTACCGGGAAGAGCGGAGAACGCGCTTTCCGATTGGATATATTGTCCATTTCACTTCAGGAATTATTTTTGCCTACATTTACTGGGGCTCTTGCTTCTCGATGAAAATGCCGATTGTGTGGTGGGCGTTTGGGATGGCGGGATTCATCCACGGCATTGTTGTGATGCTGCTGGTGTGCATTACGGTGATGGAGCACCACCCGATTGCGCGCTATCACGAGCGAGGACCGATGACCGGCCTCGCACAGCTCTTCGCGCATATCGTTTACGGCGTTGTGGTGGGTTTGATCGTCGATGCCCCTGCAATGAGCTTGGCGCGACAATTTGAGGAGTTAGGCTGCCGGGCGTGATCTTAAACCAGATAAAGAGCGCGGTGGGGTTCGCCTCGCATCTGCGGCGCTATCATGAGATTGTCGCCATTCTTTGGAAATACGGCTTTGCCGACGTTTTGCGGCTGGTAGCTCTGCAGCGCTTTCTCGGCATCGAGGATGCCACGATCACCCTTCATGAGGAGGGACTACTGTCAAAACCGCTTCCTGAAAGAGTGCGCCTCGCTCTCGGAGGAACTTGGCCCAACCTTTGTTAAATTTGGCCAGATTGTCAGTTCGCGCCGCGACCTCGTCACGGACGAATATTACGTGGAGCTATGCAGAAGCTGCAGACGGAGGTGTCGCCATTCCCTTCGAAGGAGGTAAGATCTATCATCGCTGATGAGTTGGGGGAAACCGGTGTCCAAACTTTTCAAGAAGTTTGACGACAAACCGGTGGGCAGCGCGTCCATCGCGCAGGTGCATGCCGCGCAGTTACCGGATGGTACCAGGGTGGCAGTGAAGGTTCAACGGCCGGACATTCAGGAAGTGATCGAGCTCGATCTCGCCGTTCTGCTCGATCTCGCGCGTTTTGTGGACAGGCATGTTCCGGAAATCTCCGCAGTTAATCCGGTCGGCGTGGTGCTGGAATTTTCCTCCACCCTGCGCAAGGAACTCGATTTCAATAACGAGGCCTCAACATCGAGCGATTCGGCGCGCAATTTGCCAACAATCGGTGGATCAAGGTTCCGAGGGTCTTTCGCGAGTTGGCCACATCGCGGGTGCTGACCATGGAGTTTATTTCCGGGTACATATCATGGATACTTCCTGCGCTGGAGCGGGCCGGAATCCGTCCGGCAGAGCTCTCCGAGCATATCACCGAGCTCATCTACCAACAGATTTTCGACCATGGTTTTTCCACGGCGATCCGCATCCGGGCAATCTACTGGTTCTGCCCGGCGGTGTAACGGGCCTCCTCGACTATGGGATGATGGGACTCGTTTTCGCCGCCGTTTCGTTCGAGCATCGCGCACCTGATCGCGGGGCTTGCCGAGAAAAACCATCAGGAAGTAATGGATTCGATTCTCGAGATGAGCGAAGAGGGCTTTGCCCCCTAATCCCGGGAAGATGCTTTCTGACGTCGAAGCCTTTAGCGAGCAGCATCTCAATCAGCCCTTGCGCGACATCAAAGCTTGGCGAGGTGCTGAACAAGCTTCTTGAGATGCTGCGCAATAACCACCTTCGCATGAAGGGCAGCTTTTATCTTGGAGCCAAGGCACTCACGCAGGTCGAAGCCATCGGGCGTGCCCTCAATCCCGACCTCAATTTCATCAAGATCGGCGAGCCCCTATGCAATGAGGCAGATTGAAGGCAAATACCATCCCTGCGCGGATCCTGCGCTCTCGCGCGAAAGCTGTTCGGCGAGAGTCTCGATTTTCTGGAAGATTTCCCGCACGACTTCCGCCAACTCTATCAGCGGATCCAAGCACGGGAAGATCAATATTCCGCTCCAGCACAAAATTGACCCGGAAGGGTTTGAGCCGCTGCGCAAGACACTCGACTCGATCGCAAACCGGCTGACAAACGCCATACTCACCGCATCTGTCTTGATTTGCTCGAGCATTCTTGTGCTGTCGGGCCTCCCTCCGAAATTGGGCGGCGTTTCAATTGTTGGCCTGGCAGGGCTCATCTGGGGAACGTATCTGTGCCTTCGGCTCGTACTTGTCCATCTGGAAACACGGCGGTCTTTAGCCGGCATCATTGATGCCGGCTACCGGTCAGGGCGAATGCAGGAAGAAATCTCCAAATGGCAGTGGCGGTATTCGTGCCGTTGAGAACGCCCTTTGCTGGAAGTCGGGCGAGCGCGGGGTATAGTTTTGGATCATGGACAGCTTTGGACGCGTGATCGACTATCTGCGCATTTCGGTGACCGACCGGTGCAATGAGCGCTGTCTATACTGCATGCCCGAAGGCTATAAGGGCTGGGCGCAGAAGCGGATCACCTCACAGCTGACGAGATCATCCGTGTGGCGGAAGCGGCCTGTCGTCTTGGATTTCGAAAATTTCGACTGACAGGTGGCGAGCCATGCATAAGGAAGGATTTGGTTCAGGTAGCCTCGGGAATCTCAAGGCAATCAGGGGTTCGGTCCCTTGGCGTATCCACCAACGGCACGCGTCTGACCTCACTGGCGACGCCGTTGCGCGAAGCGGGCGTCGATTCGGTCAACATCAGCCTGGACACGCTTGATACCGCACTTTATCGCAAAATCACCGGTGGGAGGTTTCTGCGGTTCATTCCGGGATTCAGGCGGCGCTTGCGGCCGGGATTCCGCGCATCAAGTTGAACTGCGTGTTGATGCGAGGGATCAATGAGGGGAGATCTGGCCTCTGATTCATTTTGCCGCAGAGCGCGAGCTTCCGATCCGCTTTATCGAATTGATGCCGGTTTCTCGCACAGATGTCCTGACGGAAGAGAATTTTCTTTCTGTTCAGGAAGTTCATGTTACGGCTTGCTGAGCGGGACGAGCTCTCCTCCATGGACGCTTCGGCTCTCCGGTCACGGGCCTGCCCGCTATTATCGGCTTTCAAAGTCTGGTGCGACGGTCGGTTTCATCGGCGCAATGACTGCGATCCGGCTTTTGTTCCGGCTGCAACAAAATCCGTCTGACTGCTGACGGGAAAATCCGTCCGTGCCTCGGCCGTCACAACGAACTGGACTTGCTTGGCGCTCTCCGCCGCAGCGAAGGAGGTGGATCAAGTGCTGCGGGAGGCCATCGCGGCCAAGCCCGGGGATCACGAGTTCGGCAACTGCTATCAGCCGGGCGGCCCATGACGGCAATTGGGGATAAGCGGGTGGGGGAGGTTCGCGTGTTTTTTTGCGTCGGCGCGTCAGGCGGCGGGATGCGCTGAAGCCACTGTGACTTTTGAGGGAGAGGAATTTGCCAGGCGGTCTTTTGGGAACGGCTGTTGGCGGATTTTCCGTCATTGGCTTCGCTGCGCGGTTCGGTCCAGGTCGCGAAAAATTGCGAATATCTCGCCGAGGGCGAGGATTTTCGTCCGGGTGATGAAACTGCCTTAATTCCACCGGTTTCCGGGAGGGTAGTTCATTGGCTCTACCGGGATCAGCCATGCAATTTGCGGGATGCCAATATCTTTTAGGATGCCGGAGGAATTCAGCGACCTGAGCAGCATTTTCGACAAAGGAAGGCGCATGGATGTCAAAATTCAGTTTACGAATCAAACCATCTGCGGATCGGACTTTGCTCCGAGCGACGGAGTCGGGGCTGTGGTCGAATTCCGGGGCATCGTGCGAGGCGTCGAGCGAGAGGCAAAAATCTCCGGGCTCATGTATGAAATCTATGAGCCGATGGCGGATCGCATGGTGAGGCGCATTGTCGAAGAATTGAACGCCGAGTATCCTTGCCTTGCGTTCCTGGTCGTTCATCGTCACGGTCTTGTCCCGGTCGGAGAGACAGCCATCTATGTTCGCATTGAAGCCCGGCATCATGCACCGAAGCCATCAGGATGCTGGAGCACTTATGAATCGTCTTAAGGCTGATGTTCCCATTTGGAAAGCCGGCTCGATGCCATGTTAAGCGTCGATGAGGTCTGGTCTTTGATTGACCGCGAAGTGCGTCCATTGCCTCCGGTCCGCGTGCCGCTCGGCCGGTCGCTCGGGCGCCGCCTCGCCGGGAAAATTCTGGCGGACGCCGACATGCCTGCATTTTGCCGCTCGGCGATAGACGGCTATGCGTTGCCCGAAGGGGTCCGAGCCGGGTTGGTTTCATGTCATCGGAGAAACCAGGCCCGGGATGCCGCCATTTTGCGCTCCGGGAGCGGGAGAGGCAGTGAAGATCTTCACGGGATCCGCGCTTCCAGAATTGTGGCATTGGCCTAGTGATGCTCGAGGACACGGTTAGTGAAGCGGACAGGGTGCTGATCCGTGTGGCGCCCACTCGTAAGCATGTGCGTTTATGAGAGGATCGCACGCCAAGAGCGGGGATGTCCTGCTCCCTGAGGGTGCAGTGGTCAATGCTGGCGCCGTGGCTTTGCTTGCGTCCGTTGGGGCACCGGAACCACTTGTCTCAGCCGAGGTAGAGTTGCCCATCTCGTAACCGGAAGCGAGCTGGTGCCTGCGAATTCGGAGCCGCCCCCGGTTTCATCCGCGACAGCAATTCTCCGCTAGTTGCCGCCTTGCTCTGCGGAAGCGCGTGCGAACCGGACATTTCATCGTCATGTCTCCGAGTGTCAAAGAGGCGGTGGCCGCATTAGAAAATGTAGACGTCGATTTGTTTTTGATCAGCGGCGGCGCAAGCGTCGGCGCCTACGACGGAACAGCGGAAATCCTGACGCGATTGGGCTTTGTTGTTCATTGTTCGAAGGTGAGAAGCCGTCAAGGGAAGCCTCTGATTTTTGCGACGCGGGGCGCTTGCGCGGCCCTTGGTCTTCCGGGCAACCCGCTGTCGCATTTTTGTGCTTTTCATCTCTTCGTCCGGCGCGCGATCGACGCGATGTCCAGCAGCTCTCCGCAGCGAACAATTTTCGTCCGGATCGAAGGAGAGCCACCGCAGCCCGATCCGCGGGAAACATGAGTGGCCTGCCAAGGTTCGGGCGGAGGAGGCGCAACTCGTGGCCACAGGCGATCCCGTGGAAGGATTCTTCGGACCTGACCGGACTTGCGCCCGGCCAACGCTCTGCTTCGCATCGGCGCCGGTGCGACGAACGGACTGGTCGGAGCCCTGCTTTTGGCAGTCTGGAGGGATGAGTGAGTTTTCCCATATCTCGAGCCGGGAGGTGCCGCACGAATGGTCGATGTCGGTCCGCAAAGCCGGAGCAGGAGCGCCAGGGCGGTCGCGGCAGGCTGCATCGTTTGCCAGGCACAAACCATTGCTGCTCTGAAAGAGCACACGCGCTCCCGAAAGGCGATGTTCTCGCTGTGGCGCGCATCGCTGCTATTCAGGCCGCGAAGGTCACTTCTCATTTGATTCCCCTCTGCCATCCTCTCTTCCGCTGAATCATGTCGCCGTGGACTTCGAAGTGCGAGAAAATGAAATTGCGATACGGTGCGAGGTCGCCACCCGGTCCGCAACCGGCGTTGAGATGGAGGCCTTGACGGGAGTGACCATCGCCGCCCTGACGCTCTACGACATGATGAAATCGGCCGACAAGACGATGCGCATCGAAGGAATCACGCTTGTCAGCAAGGTCAAAGAAATGAAGGTCGCGCGGCTGACAATCAGCGATAGGGCCTCGGCCGGAGTCTATGCGGACAAGAGCGGTCCGGAGATTGAACGTGTTTTCTGCGAGACATGGAAGGAGCCTTGCGACATGGTCGCGCGGATCATTCCGGACGAGCGCGAAAACATCAGCCGCACCCTTGCCTTTCTCGCCGACCAAGAACGTTGCAACCTGATCTCTGACGACCGGAGGCACCGGACCTGCAAGAACGGGACGTTACGCCAGAGGCAACCCTTGATGTCATAGAAAAGGAACTGCCCGGCTTTGGAGAGGCACAACGGGCAATTTCATTCCGCAGCGTACCGACCGCGATCCTCTCGCGAGCAACTGCCGGCGTGCGAGGCAGGTCTTTGATCATCAATCTGCCCGGCAATCCGAAGGCAATTGCCGAATGTCTTCCCCAATAGTTCCGGCCATTCGTGAGGCGCTGCGGCATCTCGCAGAATAAGCTAAAAGCTTGTCGAAAGGCCGCGCCGCTTGTTCAGACGGCCGCCGAAATTCCACCGAACTTCCGCTTCGGATTTCGACAAACTCTCGCTAGATCTTGTTGATGACCTTGTGCAGCGTCGAGGTGCTTTCAGCTCGAGAAGGTCGCCGAGGACGGATGAGGCCTTGGTCAGAAGGCCGTGAGCCTGATGCTTTGCCTCGAGACGGGTCTTTTGAGTAGTCTCGGCGCCGCTGCGGATGCCTTTTCGCAAGAGTGCCGCGGCCTTGTCGACGAGCTTGAGGGCATCATTGGCGAGTGCTTCTTCGCGCGGTGCTGCGGCGGGAGACTTCGGCGTCGCTTTTCGGGATCCGGCTGTCTTGGGTGCAGGTTTCTTGGCTGTGATTTTTTCTTCGTTGTAGCCATATAACTAACCTTACCTCCAAGCCGTGGGCTTGCCAAGAGGCAGCGCCGAGGTAATTATAGCGCGTTCCATGGAAGCCCTGATTGACCTTCTTCAGAAAATGCTCTCACCCCTCGCGAGGATATCGCCCGAATGCTCGACATGACCGTCGAGCAGGTCGGAGGTGGAAATTTCACGCCTCGAACGCGAAGGGGTGATCCTCGGCTATCAGACAATCATAAACCGGGAAAAATGGGACACTGACATTGTCACCGCGGTTATTGAAGTGAAGATCACGCCGGAACGCGGCGGCGGATTCGATCGCATTGCCTCGCGCATCGCCAAATTCGAGGAGGTGCAAACCTGTTATCTGATGAGCGGTGGTTACGATCTTCTGCATCATTGTCGAAGCAAAGAATCTTCGCGGCGTCGCCGCCTTTGTCGCCGAAAAATTGAGCACCATCGAGGCCGTGCAGGCGACCGCGACACACTTCCGCCTCGAAGACCTACAAAGAGAACGGGGCCTTCCATCATTTCGACCACGCGCCCGAGCGCCTGGCCGTTTCGCCACATGAGCATTCAAATCGCTGACCACGTTCGCGACATCCCGCGCTCGGGAATTCGCGATTTTTCGAGATCGTCCAGAGCATGGACGATGTGATCTCGCTGGGAATCGGCGAGCCGGACTTTGCCACGCCATGGCATATTAGGGAGGCCGCTATTTATTCACTGGAGAAGGGACGCACCGGTTACAGCTCCAATCTTGGCCTCCCACGGCTGAGGCGCACGATTTCCAGCTACGTTGCAGACCATTTCGGAGTCCACTACGAGCCGCTGAGTGAAGTCTTGGTCTCCGTTGGGGTGTCAGAGGCCATTGACATCGCTCTGCGAGCCATCTTGAACCCGGGCGACGAAGTGCTCTACCACGAACCCTGTTACGTCTCCTACAACCCGAGCGTCGCTCTTGCGCGCGGCGTGGCCCGCGCCATTCCGACAAGGGCGGCGGACCATTTCGTGCTTCGTGCCGAGACCCTGGAACGCGCCATTACGCCGCGCACCAAGCTCCTCATGCTGAATTTCCCACCAATCCCACCGGGCGCCACGATGCCCGGTGACGAACTCGAAGAGATTGCCGCGGTTTGCGTCAAACACGATCTGGTCGTGCTCTCGGACGAGATCTACAGCGAATTGACCTACGACTCCGCGGCGCACTCCTTCTGTGGCAGCGCTACCGGGCATGAGAGAGCGCACGATTCTTCTTCACGGCGTGTCGAAGGCATACGCGATGACAGGGTGGCGAATCGGTTTTGCCTGCGCGCCGCAGCCGGTGATCGAGGCGATGATGAAGATTCACCAGCATGCGATCCTTTGCGCGCCCATCATGGGACAGAGACGCCATCGAGGCCCTTGAGCGCGGGAGGAGGGTATGCTCAAGATGCGCCGTGAATATGAGCTGCGCCGCAATTATATCGTGCGTGGTTTCAACGAACTCGGCCTCGAATGCTTCAAACCTCGCGGCGCATTCTACGTGTTTCCAAAATCGACTCCACCGGTCTGACGAGCCGGAATTTTCCCTGCAGTTGCTGCGGGAAAAGAAAGTGGCTGTCGTTCCCGGCAGTGCGTTTGGCGCGAGCGGCGACGGCCATGTGCGATGCAGCTATGCCACCTCTCTCGATCAGATCAAAATCGCCATCGCAACGGATTGGAGAGTTTTGCAGCGGCCTTGAGCGCCAACAAGGCGGCAGCCTAGAGTATGTTAATTAATGATTTTACGAAATGTTCTTATAAATAAGGAAGGCGAAGGTAGGACGAATTTTGCTGGCTAGCGGTCCTTACGGTAGATCGCTTTGAGGGGATGCTCGTCGAGAACGTTGGACTCGATGCCCCCAAGTTTGGCAGGATCATAGAGCTGGATTCCCACGTAGTAGAATATCGGACAGACCGGCGCTTGCTGGGAGACGAGGACGGCTTCGGCCTGGCGGAGAATCTCGAAGCGTTTTGCCGGATCGATTTCCTTCGCCGCATCCGCGATGAGCCGGTCGTAGCCGGATCGCTGCCAACCGGTGCGGTTGTTGCCGTTCCCGGTGACGAACATGTCGAGAAAGGTATTGGGATCTGGATAGTCCCCGACCCAGCTCGAGCGAGCAATGCCGTAGTCGAGGGAGGAGAGGGAGTTCAAGTAGACCTTCCACTCTTGGAGAGCCAGGTTGACCTTCACGCCAAGGTGTTCGAGCCACATGGCCTGAAGCTCGACGGCGATGTCGCGATTTTGCTGGCTTTCGTTGTAGAGGAAGGTGGTAAGGGGAAACCCTTTCCATCCGGATAGCGCAGCTCGGTCAGAAGCTGACGAGCCGCCTCGGATCGTAAGCCAATCCGTCGGGTGATTCATACCCTGCAATGCCCGGAGGCACGAAGCTGGTGGCGGGCAATTCTCCTGCGCGAGTGATTTTCTCAGCGATCCGGCGCTTGTCCACGGCCATCGCGAAGGCGCGGCGCACGCGCGGGTCGTTGAACGGTGGCTTTGAGCAGTTGAACCGCAGAAAATAGATGCCAAGGAAGGGAGCGGAATGGAAGGCAGGGGTCCCTTTCAACTCGTCGAGCAGCGCATTGGGAGTGAGATTCTTGTCCACGATCAAGTCGGCGAGCCCGCCCGCAAAGAAATTGAAGGCAACCGTGGCAACACTGATGGGGAGGGCTTCGACACTTTCCAGAGCCACCTTTTTGGCGTTCCAGTAGTTGGTATTCTTGCGCAGCCGGATTTTGTCATTGATCCGCCAGTCTTCGAGCACATAAGCGCCATTACCGATAATCCGGCCCGGTTTGACCCAGTCATCTCCGAATCGGTTGATGCGCTCCACGGGCACAGGCTGCAAAGGTGGAGTGGCGCAAAGATCTAGAAAAACGGGGTCGGATTCTCCAGTGTCACTTCGAGGGTTTGGTCATCGAGCGCTTTCACACCTACTTCCGAGAAGTCCAGTGATTTTTCCTCGGCGAAAGCCTGCGCGTTTTTCACGTAGAAGAGCTGGTAGTTGTAGCTGGCCGCGGTCTCCGGGGAGAGTGTGCGCTTCCAGGATTCCACGAAGTCCCTCGCGGTGAGCGGACGGCCGTCGCTCCACTTCGCGTCCGGCCGGATCTTGAACGTGTAGACCTTTCCGCCCTCGGAGATCGTCCACGACTCCGCCGATCCTGGACCGGATTTGCCGTGGGCGTCAAAGGTGGTGAGCCCCTCGAAAGAGCGTTGACGATGCGTCCCTCCGGCTGTCCGGTGATGATGGATGGATCGAGCGTCTCGGGCTCCGCCCCATTTACAAAGATCAGGTCGGCACGTTTCTGCGCGGGTCCGCAACCACCGATTGCGAATAGCAAGAAGACCGAGCAGGCGTAAGTTCATCGGCGGTCTAATGAAGACCAATCTCTCCCGTGCTTCAATGCCCGTGGGCATTGCGACGGCTAAAGAAACTCCCAAATTGATGCTACAAGAGCTCCGCGATCTGCACCGCGTTCAGCGCCGCGCCCTTGAGAAGTTGGTCGCCGCAGACCCAGAACGCCAGGCCGTTCTCCAGCGCGGAATCGATACGCAGCCTTCCAACGGCAGCAAACGTCTTCTCCGGCATAATCCAGCGGCATCGGATAGACGTTGTCCGTGGGATCATCGCGCAGCTCGAATCCCGCGAAAGGATGCGATGGCCATCCCGGGCTTCGACTACAGTTACCCGCTCTTGAAACTCCGGCACTTCACGGCTATCGAATGAGCGCGAAAAACCGGAACGCGCACGCAGGTGACCGAGGCCTTGAAACTGGGCAAATGCATGATCCGGCGCCCTTCGTTCTGCATCTTCATTTCCTCCTTCGTGTAGCCCGAATCGAGGAAGGAATCCACCTGCGGAATGACGTTGAAGGCGATCTGATGCGGGAAAACTTCGCGCTCGATGTGTTTGCCGGATACCGCCGCCTTAGCATTGCTGCTTCAGCTCCTCGATGGCCAGCGCACCCGGCTCCAGAAACCGCCTGGTAACTGGACGCAAACATCCGCTTCACGCGGAACTTTCGGTGCAGAGGATAGAGCGCCATCAGTGTAATTGCGGTCGTGCAGTTCGGATTCGCAATGATCCCTCGTGGCGCGGCGACATCTCCGGCATTGATTTCGGGAATCACCAGCGGAACGTTCTCCTGCATTCGAAAAGCCGATGAATTATCGATAACAACGGCTCCGGATTGCACGGCGATCGGTGCAAATTCCGCGATATCGCCGCACCCGCGCTGAAAAAGCCAGGTCGATATCCTCAAAGGAATTTATGCCCAGCGTCTGGGCAGCGATCTCTGACCACGGAATCTGTGAGTCTTGCCCGCAGATCGCGCGGACGCGAGAAGCTTGACGGAGGCGGCCGGAAACTTCCGGCGTTCCATCACGTGAAGCATTTCAATACCCACGGCGCCAGTTGCGCCAACGATTGCAACTCGATATTGTCGGGACATATGGAGAGAAGATAATGATTAACAGCTCCTCGAAAGATGTCCACGTTCCATTGCGTGTTCGAATCGATGCCACGCGCCAGCTGCTCGAGGTGTTCCGTAACGGCGAAGGTGTACAAATCTTATCCGGTATCGACTTCAAGATTTGGTCTCGGCTCTGAGGCTGGGAGCAACAAGACTCCGCTGGGCCTGGTTCGCAGTGTGCAAAAGAGTCGGCGCGGATGCGGCGGCCGGCGCGGTATTTAGAAGCCGTGAACCCACCGGCGAGATCGCGCTTCAGGGAGGCGAGGAAGACCTCATCCTGACACGGATCCTTTGGCTCGATGGTCTCCAGGAGGTCAATGCCAACACCAGCGAGCGCTACATCTACATCCACGGCACCAATCAGGAAGCCTTGCTGGGCACTCCTGCCAGCCACGGTTGTGTGCGCATGAGCAACGCCGATATCGCCGAGAGTGCTTCGACGAAATTCCCGGAAGGAACGCCCGTTGAGATCGTTGCGTGATGTGCTTTCGTGAAGATTAGACTGGCGACCTTGCCTTGCCGAGCAATTTCATACCGGTTGGACAAATGTCGGACAGCTCACAATGCCCGCAGTCCGGTTTTCTCGCGAAGCAGCGCCGGCGGCCATGCCAGATGAGCCAGTGGCTGAGTAGCGTCCACTTGTCGCGAGGAAACAGCTTCATCAGGTCGCGTTCGATTTTTGCAGGATCCGCGTGTTTTGTGAGGCCGAGACGGGCGGAAACGCGGGTGACGTGTGTCGACGACGACGCCTTCCTCGATGCCGAAGGCATTTCCTAAGACAACGTTTCCGGTCTTGCGTCCGACGCCGGGCAGAGTAGCGAGCGGTCTCGAAGGATCGGGGAACCTGTCCGTTGTGTTCAGCGACGAGCTTCGCCGGCCATCGCGCGGATGCTTTTCGCCTTGTTCCGATAAAATCCCGTCGAGCGAATGATCCCCTCAAGTTCTTCCTGCGATATATCGACATAGTCCTGCGCCCTCTTGCAGCGGCGGAAGAGCTCCTTCGTGACGATGTTGACACGCTTGTCGGTGCATTGTGCGGAAAGGATCGTGGCCACGAGGAGTTCGAGCGGATTCCGGTAATCCAATTCGCAGTGGGCATCTGGGTAAACCTTCGGAAAGCGGCGTGCCAGTTCACGGGCTCTGTCGACACGGGTCATGCAGGATTCACCAGAAGCTCGCCTGAGGCTGGATGGTGGTCACCGATCCGACGGTGCGATGGGTGCGGATGATCTCGAGAACGCGCGCGCCGAAGGCTTGAAAACACGGTCGTAGGTCTTGGGATCCATATGAGCCAGGCCAAACAAGGCCTTGTAGCCATAGTGCCACTCGTAATTGTCCGCCAGGGACCAGGCGAAATAGCCGCGCACGTCGTATCCGTCGCGTATGGCGCGTCCTATGGCAGCGAGATGGTTGCGCATGTGCTCAGATTCGCTTTCGCATCGTTGCGCGTGGCGATGCCATTTTCCGTAATCATCATGGGCTTCCCGTAGCGGTCGCCAACCCGGCGAATTTCCTTGTAAAGTCCGTCCGGATTGATGCGCCAACCCATCATCGTGAAGTTGTGGCCGCGGCGGTGAAGGCTCGGCGAGGAGCGAGAGCGGACCGGGCGCCTGAGAATAATAGTAATTGATGCCGAGGATATCGCACACGTCGTAGATTCGGTCGAGGTGGTCGACGTTTCCATGGATCATCGTATTGTAAATCACGCCGCCTGGATCCAGCGGAGCCCGTTGCCACCACGGCAGCGCTTCCACGCTCATCACCTTCGCGCTTGGCTTGATGGACTTGATGCGCGCGGCGGCGTCGCGAAACATCCCTGTGCTGGCATCGATGGCTTTCCAGTAGTGGCCAAACGCAAGGTCCATTCCGGGCGGCCATACTCCAACAATGTAGGCCGTGATGATCTGGCCGTTAGGCTCGTTCTGCGGCGCGTAGTAGGTGGCGTAGGGGCGGTTGCGCGCACCATGCGATCCACGTAGGCGTTCCATCGCGTGCGCGCGAGAGGATGCAGCCAGTTGGATTTTCCGGGATTCTTCTTATCGTAGAGCCAGGACGGGAAGGTGAAGTGCCAGAGGCAGATGACGGGTTCGATGCCGGCGGCCTTGAGACGGCGCGCCATTTCGACGTAACCGCGAATGGCTTCCTCGTTATAGACGCCGGGTTGCGGCTCGACGCGCGGCCAGGAGATGCTGAACCGGTAGTGCGTGACACCGATCTTCTTGAGCGCTTCGAGGTCCTTGTCGAAACGCGTCCAGCTATAGAGTGCATTGCCCTTCGGCGGGGCTTTGCGTTGCTCGATGAGAATGTCCCAGTCAGAATAGAAATAGTCTTTGTCCCCTGGCTCTACGGCGGGGTCTTCGTATTGATAGCTGGCGGTCGAGATGCCCCACGCGAATTTTTGCGAGAGCTGCGGGGAGGATCTCGGAGGACGCGAGCTGAGGGCCCTTGCCGACCGGGCCCAGTGGATTGATGCAGCCCGAGAACAGCGTGCAGGCGATGGCAATGATCAAGCCACGGAGCGAAGTGGACTTCGAAAATGCGACATAGTTTGGGATAAACTGCTTGTCGGGCATGTGCCCGGCAATACCATCGGGCCCCTCGGGAAAGCTGAAGTGTCGGTGGTTCACGCCCCGCAGGGTGAACTTTCTCATGGGAGAATACCTTTGCAGTCCCATTTCAATAGAGCCTCATCTCTTTGAAACTAAGTCCGCAAGCCAATGAGAATCTCTCGTTACCAGCGACCCTGACTTACCGAACAAGAAAAATCGAAGTCGGTCCTTGTCTGCCTGGAGCACGTGCTTCACGTACAGGTTGGCGTAACCTCTTGCGCCAGATGCGGTGGCTGCTTCCAGTTCTTTCTTCTTTTTCCAGTTCCCCTCATCGGAGACGTCCAGATGAATGCGTTTCTTTGAAACGTCCAGTTCAATCATATCACCGTTCTGCACCAGCACCTAGGTTCCCGCCAATGGCGGATTCTGCGTGACACGTGGAGCACGACGGTGCCGTGATGCCAGTGCCACTCATGCGACCATCGGAGATTCGGACCATATCCGTTACGCCCTGATCCAGCAGTTTTTGGAAGCGTCATGTTTCCTACTTCCGGCATGCCTGGATAGCCTACAGGCCCAACCATTTTCAAGACCATGCGACACAGTTCGCGTCGATGTCCAGGTTCGGGTCATCGACCCGCGCATGATAGCCTTCAATATTTTCAAAGAACGACTGCCCTGCCTTGTGTTTCATCGACGCGCGTGGCAGCCGATGGCTACGATCACGGCTCCGTTGGTGACGCGGGTCTACCCCTTGAGCACGGTGATCCCTGCTTCCTTGATCAACGGCTTTTCATACCCCGAGATCACCTCCCTGTTGTAACATTTGTCCCTGCCTGCAACATTTCTAGAGCGTGGGGTCTTGCCGCTCACCGTGATGGTGTCCATGTGAAGAATGGAGCGAAGCTCAGTTCAAGATAACAGGCAACCACCGCACGTAGTAAAAGTCTTCCATGAGAAATTTTCCTGAGGGCATGAGATTTAGCAAGAGGGGCACCTTGCTTCCAAAGACTGTGTCAAAATCCACGAGGTCCAGATCCACACCTATTCTTCCAGCAATAGCCGTCGGGTGGATGATGAAATTCGAAGAACCTCCGACAGCGGCGTTGACTTTGATTGCATTTTCAAAGAGCTTCCTCGTCAGAATTTTTGATATGCGCAGATCCTCCTTCCACCATTTCGACTATCCTGCGCCCGGAGAGATGGGCCAGCGCCTTTTTTCGTGAGTCCACCGCCGGTACGGCTGGCACCCCGACAGGCACATGCCCAATGATTCGACCATGCAGGCGCATTGTCGAGGCGGTCCCCATCGTCATGCAGTGCCTCGGACTTCTGGACATGCAGCTTTCTGCAAACGTGTATTCGTCATGAGGTAATCTTGCCTGTCTTAAGATCATCCGTAAACTTCCATAGGTGTGTGCGCTGGAGCACTACATCCTGGCGCTTGAAATTTTCCGTTTCAACATAGGTCCTCCTGGGACAACAATCGTCGGAAGGTCCACACTGGCGGGCACCCATCAGCGTCGAAGGTGTGGTCTGCGTCACAGCCTGTGAGCAAGACGACTCCATCGATGGGGTTTTCCGCGTGATCGATTCCTCGGCATCCATGCTTGCGAGGTTTTCGAAAGAGCATCGCGAAGTCGGTCTAAGGAGTGTCTCTCCCAGGAGACATAATGGGGAACTCCACAGGAAAACCACCCGCTTCGCACCTCCCATCTTGACCGAATCGGCAAAACCTCTCAGGTGCGCATTACATGGGCGTCAGCTCCGACCACGTATTGCAGATGCCGATAACGGGGCGCCCGTCAAAACAAGTCTTCTGGCAACCCCGGTTCTTCATCCAGCTGCGGTAGATGAATCCCATCTTGTCCTTCTTGCCAAACCAGTCTGAGCTTCGATATTTAGGCATAACAAATTTGATCTGAATCGTTAGATTAGCTGAAGCAATGACGAACCGCGTAAGGCAAAAGGCCCGACGGATGTACGCGGGTAGTCGGGGTGAAATGCGGTGGAGCGACGTTTGGCTGATTTGGTAAAAAGGCTGGCAAGTTTTTCCCGCTCTGGCTATCCACTTTGTGCGAGGCGGTTTTCTGGGGTCTCAAGGACCGGGCGCCTTGGAAGAGCGAGATATGAAGGCGAATTTCGGCGGCGCAGTTCAGACGTTCAGCTCGCCCGGGCTACTCTTCGGATTCGATCGCAGCCTTGATTGCTTCAAAATCAAACGAAAGCCGCTTCGAAGTCATAGCCGGCAACTTTCCGGGTGAGCATCTCGAATTTCCGGCGTGCCGGCTCCTGCGGAAATGGGGAAGCAATTCTTCGATGACGTGCCGGGCATCGAAATCGTCAGTTCTTCAGTAGCCGCTCGAGTTGGGCGAGCTTCGGGACTACGGCGTCAGGATCGAGCGGGCGAACGGCATCGAAGGCGCACGTTTCCGATTCGGTCCTCGCAGAAGTCCGCTATGGAAGAAACGACCCTGCGCAGTGCGGCCTCGAGAGCGGGGACGACAGTCTCGGCGCGCGCAGGGTCCGAGTCCTTGAACGCCGCCTCCACCGCCACAGCGGCAGCCTGCAGTTCCTTGGCGCCGATGTTTCCCGCAAGACCTCTGACCGTGTGGGCAATGCGATGGGGCGCGTTCGTAGTCGCCGGCGTCGAGTGCACTGCGGATGTCTTCTACGGCGCGGGCGTGGCTTTGCCGGAATTTGAGCAGGAGATTGCAATACAAGTTGCGGTTCCCCGCGACACGTTTGAGTCCGTCCACTACGTCTCGATGCCATCGAGATGTTCGGGCAGCGCTCTTGCGTCGGGCGGGAACGTTGTTCCAGCAGGCGGCGCCGGGGTGGACGGTGGATTGATTACCTGAGCGCGCGGTTTGCAACCAGCGCCGGATGGCGGCGTAGAGATCTGCCAGGATCGATGGGCTTTGGCACGTGTTCGTTCATGCCGGCTGCCAGGGCCTTCGCGCGGTCGGCGGCCATGCGCATTCGCAGTCATCGCGATAATTGGAAGCGCCGCGAAGCTCGGGCCGCGCGCGGATGACTCTAGCGGCCTGGTAACCGTCCATCTCAGGCATTTGGATGTCCATCAAGCACGCCGTCGAAAGATTCGGTGGTGACCTTCTCCACCGCTTCGCGGCCATTCTCTGCGAGCGAGACGATGATGCCGGCATCGCGCAGCAACTGGCTGGCGAGTTCCCGGATTGATCTCGTTGTCTTCCAACCAGCAGCACGCGGAGACCGGTGAAGTCCGCGGCCGATTGAACGTCTTCGACGGACCGCTGGCTTGGCAGCTTCCGGCGTCACTTCGATGAAGGCGTGCATGACATTGTCGAAAAGCGATCGAATTGCTGATCGGTTTGACGAGAACACCGAGCAGGCCCGGCCTGCTCGGCCTGATCGCTCACCAAGTTCGTTGCCATAGGCGGTAATGAGGATGATCTTGGGTGGCTGCTGCAGCGATGTGGATTCGCGAATGATCCGGGCCGCCTTGAGCCCGTCCATTTCCGGCATTTGCCAGTCCATGAGGACCAGTTGAAACGGGTCGCTCGCATCGTTGCCTGGTCAATTCTGCAAGTGCCTTCGCGCGCCGAGGTGGCCAGCGGCGACCTCGAAGGACATCGTCTCGAGCATCTCTCTGAGGATTTCGCGTGACGCTGCTGTTATCATCGACCACGAGCACGCGCATGCCGCGCAGATCGACCGCAGGCAGATGGTGCGAGACGGGCAGCCTGATCCTGACGACCGAAGCGGTGCGGTGAACCGGAAAGACGCTTCGCCTTGCCGCGCTCGCTCTCCACGCGAATCTGACCGGCTCATCAAGTCCACAAGGCGGACGGAGATGGACAGGCCGAGGCCCGTGCCGCCGAATTTGCGCGTGGTGGAGGAATCGGCTTGGGTGAACGGGTCGAAAGAGGCGGGCTTGTTGCTCGGGCGTCATTCCGATGCCCGTGTCGCTGACGGCGAATTCGAGTTCGACTTCGCCGTCATCGACTCTGCAGCGGCCGCACGGAAACGACGACTTCTCCCCGCTCGGTGAACTTGACGGCGTTGGAGCAGAGATTCACCAAGACCTGCTGCAAGCGCAAGGGGTCACCGACGAGGTGGATGCGGCGTTTCGGACGCGATGCGGAACAACACTTCCAGTCCCTTCTCGTGAGCGCCGCATGCCGACCATGCTCGCGAGGTTGTCGAAGACCTCCTCGAGATCGAACCCGATGCGCTCCATCGTAAGTTTGCCGGCCTCGATTTTGGAGAAGTCCAGGATGTCATTGATGATGCCGAGCAGCGAATGGGCGGACCGGTCGATCTTCTTGAGATAGTCGCGCTGCCTGGGAGTGAGATCGGTCTTCATGCAGAGATGAGACCATGCCGAGGATGCCATTCATCGGCGTGCGGATCTCGTGGCTCATGTTCGCGCAGGAAATCGCTCTTGCCTGTGTGGCCTCCTCGGCCTTTTGCCTTGCCGCGCGGATCGCTTCCTCACGCGCGTTTGCGCTCGGTAATGTCGCGCCAGACCGTATGGATCAGCCGCCGGCCATGCTGCTCGATGGTCGTCAACAGCACTTCGACCGGGAAGACCTCGCCGTCAGCGCGGCGGTGCAGCCACTCGAAGCGGAGGCCGCCGAGCTCCAGCTGCCTGCGCCATGAGGGTTTGTCGCCTTTTCAGCCGACGGTAGCGCCGTCCGCTTGCGTCGGCGGCGAGAGATCAGCGGGACTGTGATTCAGCAGTTCGTCGCGCGATTCCATCACGCAACATTGCGACGGCCGCTGCATTGCATTCCACGAAACGGCCATCGTCGATTAGCAGCATGGCGTCGGCCGAATCTTCGAACAGCCGGCGAAAGCGCTCCTCGCGCTTCGCTCTCTGAGCTCATCTTCGGCTTGCTTGCGTTCGGTAATGTCCTTGGTAGAAACCATTCCAGATCACGGTGCCCGTCCGGAAGCGGCGGCGCAGCGATGAGCGCTCGAAAGGACCCACCGCGGCTGGCCGTCCAGCAACGCGCGCACAACCATCTCGACACGCTGCGTTTGAGTTCGCCGTCCCGACACCCGCTGTGTCGCGTCGGCGAGGAGCGCTGCGCGCCACCTCGCGATCATCTGGATGAACGTGACGCCAGCACGGCGACGGGTCGGCCATCAAGTCGCTTCACGCGGCACGCCCAGGATTTGCTCGACTCGGCTGCCGATGAAGTTGTAGCGCGACGTCGCCGTCAGCTTGAACTCCATCTGGAACATTGCCAGCGGCAGGGCTTCGGACATCGCCACCAGCTGTTGCCGAGCGGATTCAGCCTGAGCATTGGCGCGCTGGATCTCGCGCTCGGCTTCGCGTCGCTCGATGATCTCTGAGTTCAGGCGGCGATTGAGCCTGGCGATCCAAAGCGCCACCAACGTCGCGACCAGTCCCAGCATACGCCGCTCCGGCCAGAGCGCGCTTTCAGCCAGAAGCGGAATGCCATCTCCTTCTGGCTTTGTAGATCAGACCTTCGGGCACCGTTGCGCTCTGGCAGCATGCCAAGAGAATGGTACGTCTCGGCAATCGCCCGCCAACGCGCTGGGTTTTGATAACCGAGTTCGATCAAGTCCGGTTGGACAAGCACTTCCGTCTGGTTTGCTTCGAAGAGAAGGGCCTCAGCGATTTTTGGCCTGGGAGTAACGGCGCAAGATCAGATCAACGATTTCCTCCTTGTGCGACAGTGCGTACTGCCAGCCTCGAAGGCTTGCCGCGCGAAAGTGCAGCGACGCGCTCAGGATGCGTCTTGATCTGCTTTTCGGACGTCACCAGGTTGTCGCTGTAGAAATCGATGCCGGATGCGCGCGGAGAGAAGGCGAGGTAAGGAACGCCCAGTTGTTCAAGAACGAAGGGCTCGTTCGTGCTGTAGGCGACCATGCGCATCCGCCTTGCCGCTAACCAAGTCGCGCGGGTCGCCGTTGTGTTTGACGCGCGGCATTTTGGCGTAGTCCACACCCGCGAGCTTGAGCATCGCCGCGATGTCTTCGCTGCCCGGGGTGTCCATCAACGAGTCGATCCTGCAGCGCAAAGACGCTGCTGGAACGCCGGCGCGACGCGGAACGAGGAGAATGGCCGGAGAGTGCTGAAACACGGCCGCCAAGCACGACGACCTCTTGGCCGTGCGCGCGGGCGATGAGAGCGCCGGAGGTGCCCACCGCCGAAAGTCAGCTCGGCCGGTGACGACGTCCTCGATAGCATCCACGTTGGGACCGCCTTCGCGAATCTCGCACCTCGAGACCAGCGTCGCGATAGAAGCCTTTCTCGAGGGCTGCATAGTAACCGGCAAACTGGAACTGATGGCGCCATTTGAGCTGCAGCGTCACGACGTCGAGTGCCTGCGCGACGCTGAAGCGCAGACCAGCGATCGCGACAACCAGGATGCAGCGGCGAAGCAGAGTCTGCTGCCATCCTGGAACCGTGCGTTCGATTGATGAGGCTTCATTTACCGAAGGCTGGCGATGGCCGCGCGAAGCTTTGTCCACGACCACGCCAACCGCTCTGCGCGGTTCGACCTGCGCGGGATCAAGCGTCAACCGGAAGCCGGGCCGGGCATCTTCGATGAGCGCCGGCCCTCGGCGAGCGCGGCGACCCGTCACAGCATAGGTCTGGATCGGGCGTTCGAAGCCTTTGAGCCTGAACTGGGTTCCTTGGCGACACAACGGAACATGTCTCTGACCAACAGCCACGTCTCCTGACCGATGAGGATTTCCCCTGGCTGCGCCGCAGCTTGCAGCCGGTTGGCGAGTTCACCTGCTTCCCAATGATTGTGTAGTCCATGCGCTCGTCGCTCCCGAAGTTGCCAACCGTCGAGAAGCCGGTGGAGATGCCCATGCGCACTTCGAAGCCTTGCCTGATCCCTTTGGCCAGCCACTCACGATTCAGTTCGACGATGGCTTCCTTCATCTCGAGCGCCATCCGCACGCAGGCCACGGCATCTTCCGCGACGCCCTTGGTTTCCGGGTCGCCAAAGAAAACCAGCACAGCGTCTCCGATAAACTTGTCCAAAGTGCCGCCGTGCTTCAACACCACCTCGGCCATGCGATTGAGGTAGCCGTTCAGGATGAAAGTGAAGTCCTCCGACTCCATGCCTTCGGTCTGATTGGCGAAGCCGACGATATCGGAAAAAAACACGGTGAGTTTCTTGCGGCTGCAGCCGATCCGCGCGTCCTGCCGGCCCTCGAAAATGGATTGATAGACTTGCCGCGAGAGATACCGGGCCAGTTTCAGAGAGAGATCCTCCAGTTTCCGGTGCGACTGCTTCAGGAGCGAGTTGGGTGCGAACGCGCGCGAGGACGATGGCAGGACTGACCGGTTTGGTGATGTAGTCTACCGCCCCAAGACCGAAGCCCTGCGCCTCGTCCTCGACCTCGGATTTGGCGGTGACGAAGATTACCGGAATGCGCCGCGTCCGTTCATCAGCCTGGAGCTGGCGGCAGACTTCATAACCGTCCATTTCCGGCATCATGACGTCCAGAAGAATCAGGGCGGGTGCTGGATCACTCTGCGCGATCTTGAGCGCCTTGGGGCCGTTCAAGGCGACCTTGATCTGATAATGCTCGCGCAAGATCCCTGCCAGCACGTCAACATTCTCCGGAGTGTCATCGACGATCAGAATGACCGGGTTGTTCGAAGGCGTGTTGCACGGGTGAGCCTATCTATCAAGCGATCCGACCGCAACTCAAGGTGGTGGTACCGACCACGAGCCATTGTCGCTAAGCGGACGCATGCGACTGGTGCGTGGCTCGGCGCCGGGCCACGGGTGTGCTCCCAAAATCGCATACGAGGAGGGGAGGACGGCTCCGCCGTCGCTGTAGGTTCCTGGCTGGAAGGTCGATCAGACCTTCGAGCAAATCTGTGTCAATCCGCGTCAATCGGTGGCCATTCAGCGCTTCTTTGGCCTAAGCTCTCTTTCAACTTCGGCGCGTCGGCCCTGGAGTAGATACGCCAGTTGCAAACCGCGGCCTTTGATCTCAGTCTTGCCACGGCCCAACACATACTTCTCCCGCATTCGCCATGAACGGCGTCGGTCACCTGGATTTCGCCGGTGACGCCGTGACTTCCATGCGCGGCTGGCGAGATTTCACAGTGTCGCCCCCAGAGATCGTAAAGATAAATTTCTTGATGCCGATCACGCCGGCAAACCACCGGGCCGCGTTGATGCCGACTCGCATGGTAAAGGCGCATGAGCGTTGCTGGCTCAACCGCGTGCAGGCGTCTAGCATGGCGAGCGCCATTCCCGACGACGGCCTCGGTATGATCGTCTTGCCGGGCGTCGGCACGCCACCGACAACCATGTAGGCGTCGCCGTCGCCTTGATTTTTCCAGTCCGTGGTAGCTGCGCAGAGTTGGTCGAACTCCGAGAAGATCACGTTGAGGTAGCTGACCACAGCGCCGCAGTGGCGCGATGTCTCGCGGAGAGGCGTGTGAAATCCACGCGATGTCGGCGAAGAGCACGGTGGCCTCTGTGTAATGATCACCGCCCTGCAAGCGTTGCGCGATGGTGCTCGGCAGGATGTTGAAGCAGTTGCTCGGCGCGTTCAGCGTTCGCGGTCGGCTTCCGCCTCGGCACGACGGCGCTCGGCGGCCTCGAAGGTGACAGCGATCATATTGCCTTGCTTACTCGGCAGCAGCAAAGGCGAGCTCGTTATCGTCCCAGAACGCGCGGCTCGCCGACGTGTTCTGAGGCAGAGCACGCCGGCGAGACGGCCTTCGGTAAAGACGGGCACGTCGAGGCATCGCCGTGATGCCGAGCGGGCGAAGATGGCTCTCGGTGAATTCGCTTGTGCGGATCGGTGGCTGCGTCATGGGCGACGATGTAGGTTTCACGGCGCAACGCGGCGAAGTAGCAAGGAAGCCACACAGCATTCAGCACGATTTCATCGGTCACGTGCTCCTTTTTGCGAACTCAAAGAGAATCGAGAAGCACGTCGCTGCGCGCTCGGTTGTCCTTCTCCACCAGGCGCCAGGCGCTCGTGCGGGCGACGCCGAGGTGCAGCTTTTGTCGTCTCGACCAGAACGCGCAACGCGGCTCCAAAATCACTCTTGTCGAACTGTAAAGATCGAGCAAAAAGACAACGCTGGTGGCGCAGTTCGCGCTGGGTGCGCAATTCAGCGTCCTCAAAGATGCCGCGATATTTTTATCTCTGCGGCGCGGGCGGTGGCGAGCGACTTGTCTGGCGCGCGTGGCACCGCCGCGGCGCAGCCTCGCGCGCCGATTTGGCGATTGCCGACGGTTGATGACTGTGAAGACACGCAGACCAGCATGCCCAGCCCCACGGCATAGACATGGTGAGCCGGGATGCTGAGCCAATCCCGCAGAAGCAGGTAGCCGCAAACAGCCACGAGAACGAAGCACGCACGCGGGCGGCCAGTTCCGCGCTTCATCGGCGGCCAAAAGTCAGGACCGTTGCCGAAAGAGGCGTGCACCGCCGATCTCTAAACCTCGCCCGTCAAGGCGGCTCCGGAGCATCAGGCAGGACGGTGATTTTGGCAGCGAGCTTTCCGTCACCCGGATCAGCATCCACGGCGACGAGCGTCCCTCGATCAGATTGAGAAGCTGGCTGGGTTTGCCATCCGCAGTCACAATAACAGTGTCGGAGATCACCTTGAACGTCTGGGTCGTTTGGTTCGCCGGATTTGTTACAGTCAGATAGCCGTTGCCAGCGTCGAGGTCGGAAACTTTGCCGCGTGAAGGTCCCGGCATGGCTGTTAATCGAAAAGGCGAAGAAAGACCCGAAGCACAGAGCAAGAAGTCGCGGAAAAGAACGCATTTTCATGGTCGAAGGAACAGTGCCAGCGTTCATTAAGGCCGGTTCCATCGAACAAAATCAACGAGATTTTTCGGAGATGGGCGAATAGCAAACACGGATGAAATCAGTGCGGTTTTTCGCGCTTCGGCTCGGGGCGGCCGTCAAGCAGCTCCCACATGGCCTCATGGGAGGCTTGTTCAAATAAAGGACAGCATGCACTTCGGAGGTAATGGGAGCCTCCACATCGAGTTTTTGCGCACATTGCCAAGCGCTCAGTGCCGTTGGAATTCCCTCGGCAACCATTTGCATGGAAGACTGAATCTGAGCGGGTGACTCTCCCCGGCCGAGGCGCTCTCCGACTTTTCGATTGCGGCTGTGGCGGCTGAAACACGTCACCATCAAGTCGCCGACCCCGCTGCAGACCGAAAACGTTTCCCGTCGTCCGCCCAGAGCGACACCGAGGCGCATCATTTCAGCCAGGGCGCGTGTCACGAGTCCAGCCTTTGCATTGTCGCCCATATTGAAGCCGTCGGAGACACCCGCGCTGATGGCGAAAACATTCTTTGAGCGCCCACCGAGCTGAATGCCGGTGACGTCGTCGCTCGGTATAGGCGCGGAAAGTGGGGAGCGAGAACGTCTTTGCAAGGGATCGAGCAACTCGGCGTGCGCGGAACCAATCACGCCGGCCGCGGGAATGCGTTGTGCAACCTCGACTGGCATGGTTTGGACCGGATAGAACTGCGACCCGGTTCGCCGGCAGGCATTCCTCGAGAATCTGGCTCATAAGCTTGCCAGTGTTGTGCTCAATGCCCTTCGTGCAGCTGACAAGCACGGTCTCAGGATCCGGGCTCAATGTGGCAAGCTGGGCTGCCACGTCTCGGACCGCTTTCGAGGGCGTGACAATGAGGGCCAGTTCGGCATCCAGTATGCATCCGCGAGATTTCCGGTAGCATAAACATTTGGCGGCAGACGCACGCCGGGCAAATATGTCTCATTTGTGCGTCTCGAGACGAGCTCCTCCGCAATGGAAGGATTGTGCGCCCAGAGTCGGACCTGAGCGCGATTCTCGGCAAGGAGAAGGGCAAGGGCCGTTCCCCAACCACCTGCGCCAATCACGCTGATTTTCTTATGCATTAAGAACCACTCAAGCCGTTGAGGTGGAGCGCTTTTTCTCGAATTTTTCTCTGTCCCGGCGAGAAAGGCGTTCGATGTTTGATTTGTGCCGCCAGACGGCGAGTGCGCACATTAGGGCGGCGATGATCACAAGACGCCAGTCGCAGCGTCCAAAGAGCATTAGAATGCCGCTGGAAACGGGCAGCGAGATAGCCGCCGCAATCGATGCCACGGAAACATAACGCGTGCCGTAAAAGACAAACGACCCAGACCACAAGGCCGCATAGAAAAACCCATCCGGGAAACAGCCCAATCATGATTCCGCCCGATGTTGCAATGCCTTTTCCACCCTTGAAGCCGAGCCAAACGGGGAAGATATGTCCGACCATAGCGAAAACCTGCTGCAATGATGCCCGCGAGGATGGCATGGTCGGGTGGAAAGTGGCTGGCTGCCGCAAAGCCGATTCCGACGGCGAGCCAGCCCTTAAGAAAATCCGCAGCGAAGACAAAATAGCCCCATTTCTGCCAAGCACGCGCAGGGCATTCGTCGCGCCGATATTGCCGCTGCCCACCTTGCGCAAATCCACACCTTTGATGCGTCCAACCAGATAGCCGCTCGGAATGGAACCAATCAGATAGGCTCCCAGGGCTAGGGCGGGGGCGAAAATCAACATAGTGTGAGGTAATGAATGTCCCGGAGATTGCTCTCAAGAAGAAATCATGCATCTTTTTCTCATGAAAGTCGCCACTGCGATTTGTCTTTTTCCGTATTTTTCAATCCGATCATGAAAACTGCTGTTGCTGGGGATCTGGCCCGCTGTAGTGACGTCCGAGCTTGCTAGGACCTGATAACACGCCCTTCCAGCCGAAAAAGTGCCAAGCGTCAAAAATCCGACGAGGGAATGGCTCAAGCAGCTTGGGCCGGAGCGATTTCGCATCCTCCGCACCGACGGGACCTGAGAGGCTCTCTGTGGTATCGCCCTGGACCGATACGCCAGACCGAGGCCTTTGCTTTTGCGCGAGCGAGTGAGCTGCCTCTTCGGCTAAAACACAAAGTTCCATTGCGCGGCGACGGGCTGGCTCAGCTCTCAGCTCTCTGCGCGGGAAATGTCCTTGAGATCCAGGATTTGAGTCATGCATGCTTCGCACGGAAGTGCCGTCACCGATGGCTCGTTGCGGTGGAGATCTGAGGACACGATCGAAGCTGACGAGTCCCGCACCGACCGAGCTCCGTGCCTGTTCTGAGGCGCTTGTCTTTCGCGAGACGAGTGAACGCTGTCAAAACTCGTCCGACCCGGCGAACATACCGGCGTGTTTTTACGCCTCAGCGTCGGGAGGCCACATCCCAAGCCAGCTCGGTCTCTTTGCAATGAAAATTGTCCTTCGCTTTCTTCAGCGATTGCTTCCGCTCCCAGCGAATGCCTTCTGTTCGACCGCTTTGGTTGGCTGTTCTGGCAGTCGGACTCGTGACGGCGGCAGCAGAGAGTGAATGCCTCGTCGACCACTGTCGATGGCGCAACAGTCGAGAAATTTACCGGCGGCCATACGCGGGTTGTATGGCTCACTGACCTCGAAAACAAGGACACCTTCGCAGAGCGAAGCCAGCTTCAATTGGTTGGGTTATGATTCGCGTGATGGAAAAGGCGAACGCATCATTTGGGGTGACCGCGCCAACTATTATCGGCCACTGATCACGCCGGATGGACAGCAGATCGTCATCAGCGATAGGCAGACGCGGAAGATCTACGTGATCAAGTGGGACGAATCGCGTCCGCGGCTGCTCAAGGAACCGGGATGCGCCACTGAAGTCTGGCAGGATCCGAATACGGGAAAGATTTGGGTCTACTATCAGGAGAATCCAAACGACTTTCACGAAGCCGGTTTTGCGATTTCCAATCGATGAACCAGCCAACGTGCAGACGGTCTGGTCCTCGTCCGTTATCGAAGCCTTGCCATCCTTCCAACTCTCCCGCGATGGCAAAATGGCTGCGTCTACGTTCCCATGGCCAAGCTCCGGGGTGGCAGAACTCCCGGACGTGGCCTGGCGTAAACATCGCGACGGGTGCTGGCCCGCCATGGCGCCGGATGACAGCTATATCTCATGGACGTTCGATGGCCCGCATCGAAATTTGTTCATGACGAGGGCAGGCGAGAAAGAATCCTGGACGGTGAATATTTCCAGTGCTCCCGGCGTGAAGAGACTTCGAGGTTTACCATCCGCGATGGAGTAACGATGTTCGATACATGGTGATGACCGGGCCCTACACGTCCGGCGACAAGAAGATCAAGCTCTGGGATGGAGCGGACGGGGTGGAAATCTACATTGGCAAGTTCGACGAGGAGCTTCGGGCAATGGACGGCTGGCTCAAACTGACCGACTCGCGCATCGGAGAATTTCTCCCGATGTGTGGATCGCTGGAGGCGAACAAAAATCGAGCAAGTTTAACGCCTCCGCTCGGGTTTCCACGGCAACAAGTTCGAAACTGGCCCAACTTCTCAAATCAGTTTTCGGCAAGCTCCACGAAGATGTTTGGCCGGGCAGCACAACCGGATTGCTGTTTCAGTGGCGCGACAACAAGGATAACGGCCAGTTCGTCAATGGCTCCGGCGACTCGCGCAACGTTCGTCTTAGAGCCGAGGGCGGTGCCCGCTTCGGTCCCAATGGAGAGATGCATATTCTTGGTGGTGCATTCGTTCCCGACGGGACCTTTAGCAAGGAGATCCGGGACGCCTGCAGGAAGACTGACGAGCTTGCAATCGAGGCGATCGTCACCGCATCACGTGTCCCGCAGTTCGGCCCTGCACGAATCATCAGTCTGTCGCGGAGCCCTGCCAAAAGAAACTTCACGTTGGGCCAGGAGGGTGATCACCTTGTGCTTAGGCTCCAAACTTCGAACACCAGCAGGAACGGCATGGATTTCAAGCTCGCTCCGCTCGAGCCTGGCAAACCATACCATGTGCTGGTAACCTACAAACCCGGGCTCCTTGTTTGCTACCTGGACGGAAAAATCGCCAGCCAGACGAGCTTTGAGAGCGGATCTTTCGACAAGTGGCATGGCGGTAGCTATTCGCTCATCTTTGGAAACGAGGTCGGCGGCGTGCGCCTCTTGGGAAGGCTACCTGGACGGCGTGGCAATCTACAGCCGATTTGTCGATCCCGAAGAAGCGGCGAGAAAGTTTATATTGGCCAGCGCACGGATTGCCTGCACGGCCCAGGATCGACCGAAAGATCGTGAAGGCGGAAATGCTCCAGAAGGCCGACTCGCCCCCGCCGGAGGCCATTACTCCGTATCGCAGAGCGCTGGTCGTCAATCGCTATAAAATCAAGGAAGCCAAAGACTCCACAGCTTGTGAATCAAACCGTTCAGGTTGCCGAATGGGCTCTGCTTGACGCGAAGGTTCCTTCGACGTACGCCGCAGGTGAAGCCAGGCCAGAGTTCTCGAGCTCGATCTCGAACCTTACGGAAGCGCATCCTCAACTCGAAAGCGAACGGCTTGCCAGTGACGTGCCATCTCTCCGATGAGGATCTTTATTATCAGCGTAAGCTCAGGGCGTTAAGAGACTCCTAAGAGCCGTGGTCTTCAGTTCGCATCTGTTCATTTTCTATTTCCGCCGCTGTCGCTGCTGGTCTATTACGCCCTTTTTCGAGCGCCTCAACGTTGGCGCAATTTCGTTCTGATCGTCTTCGGATACGCATTTTACGGATGGGCGGAGCCGCGCTTCATCCCGCTGATGTTTGGAACAACGTTGCTCGATTGGCTGATCAGTCTCGTTATTGCCGCACAACGGCTGGAACATCTGGCGCGCGGCGCATGAACCCGTGGCGGTGCTAGAACGCGGGGCAGGCCGAAAGCAAGACGCAGAGGCGGGCGATCGCGCTATCCGTAATCCTGAACCTGTCGGTCCTCGGTTTTTTAAGCTAACTTCAATTTTGGCGTCGATAGCTATAACGCCCTGGCGCAATCGCTTGGCTTGGAAAGCTGGCAATGGAACACGTTCTTTCGCGTCATTCTTCCGTTGGGCATCAGCTTCTACACCTTCCAAGCGATGAGCTACACCATCGATGTCTATCGCGGTGAAGCGAAGGCCATGGAGGAATTTCACGGACTTCTCTTGCTTTGTTTCCATGTTTCCGCACCTGGTAGCGGGACCGATTCTGAAGTTTTTCATACTTGGCCAACCAATTGGAAAACCGGACGCTAAGCTTTGAAAAATTCGCGCGTGGAGCGACCTTCGTCGCTTTGGGATTGGCTAAAAAGATTCTTCTGGCAAATCCAGCGGGGAAGGTGGCGGATACCACCTTCAACGCCGGATCGGTCGGATTCTTGGACGCATGGTTCGGGGCAGTTGCCTATGCTTTTCAAATTTACTTCGACTTCAGCGCGTATTCGGACATGGCGTCGGGCTCGGACCGATGTGCAACAAATGAAAAGCCTGGGCGCCGCTACGCGATTCGCCTGCGGCGAACACTATCGATCGACCATCTGCGCGAAAACTTGTTGCTGGTAATCCGCACGGGCTTCTGACGGGTTAGAATCCTGCGCTCGTTGCGCCCGTCATTACCGACGACAAAGAGCGAGCAATAGTCGTTCGGCTGGTAGGCGCAGCGCACAAATGAAACCTGCTTGTCGTCAGGCGAGACCGCAATCCAGCCCTCTGACCCGGTCGGCAATCTTCACCGGGATGCCACCGAAGGTCATTACTCGATAGATTGCTGCTGAGACCTGGTCGGTGCGGTCTCGCCTTACGAAATAGAGCGCATTGCCATCATGAGAAATTGCCAGGCCCAGGTAGCTGACATCGCCAGGCGGCACGATCTGAATATTTTCCGAGGTCTCGATCTGTCGCAGCCAGATGCTCTGCTTGCCGCCGCTCTCGTTGGTATAGGCGACATACTTGCCGTCAGGTGTAATCAACGCATGCACGCTTCCGGTACTTGAAAGCTTCCTGGACTTGAAGGCCGCAGAAAGAATCGGGGCGTGAGCGCTCGCCGCCGTGCGCCGCTGCCAAAACCAGGTTCCCATCGCCGCTGCACCCGCCAGAAGGATCAAGAGCAATCGGAATCGCCCAATAGAACTTATTTCGTCGTTTCGGAACCGGCACGACCGGCAGAGGCGTCGTTTGCGGTCGTCAACGGTAGCGGCGTCGAAATCTGTTTGACCTGGGCAATGAAGCGATATCCGCGCCGGGGCACGGTCTCGATAAAGCGGGGCCGGTGCGCGTCGTCCTGTAACGCCCGCCGCAGCATTTTGATGTTGAAGGTGAGGTTGCTCTCTTCGACAAACCGATCCGTGCCAGATGTTCTGCATCAGCTCGTCTTTTTCGAGCAGACGGCCGGCGTGTTCGACCATGAATTGCAGGGTGTCGAAGACCTTCGGAGTAAGGGCTACGGGCGCGTTTTGGCAGAAAAGTGTCTTGGCCGCAGGATCCAGGCGAAAGTCTCCAAATTCGTAAAATCGGCCGTTTTCCGCAGACATCCCGGCTCTCACCAACTTCTCAGCGCAGTCTCAGCGCGCTCACGGACTTCGACTCCGAAGCTTTTCTAAGCTGGTTTCAAACGCGAGGGGAATTGTGGCGACGGATATTAGCACAGATGGGCATGATGTCCGACACGCTTTAGCCTGTCGGAGCTTCGGCGACAAACTGAAGGAAGCTCTGAGTAGATGTCAGATTGAAAATCGCATTTGGCTCCCCGCCCTTTGGGAGGGGCTGGGGAGGGCAGCTACGGCATAGACGATAAGCAAATTAGCTATGTGCGCGGGCTTTCAGCCCGCGCGCGATCTTTGGTTATCCACTCGTAGCTGCGCCCCTCCCCACCTCCCCGAGGGCGAGGGGAATCTACTTAATCTGAAGTTTGTCGGACATTTATTCCGAACTCTTCTCTTAACCCTCCTCGTCTTTTTCAACTCGTGCGGAAGCACGTCAACAGGTTCCGCACCGCCTGTTTCAGCCGGCGCTTTGCTTCGTGAATACCAGCAGTCCAGCACCTGGGTGCGCCAAAAGTACGACGGCAAAGAGATCAGTGTCAGAGGCCTGGTCATGTCAGCCATTGTGCTGCCAGGTGATACGGCGAACAGGGAACGGTCTGGCTGAAAGAATCGGAAGGCGAAACCAGCGGCAAAGTCGGCTGCTGGTTCAGCAATCAACAGGCGGCTGAGTTTTCCAAAATCAGCAGCGGCCAGTATCTGACCATCAGGGGAGTCTTCAATGGCGAAGCCGGCGTGGATTTGAAATTTTGCCGGCTCGTTAAAGTCGAGTAACTGTCATGAAACATCAAGTTTGCGTAGTCTTAACTGACAGCCACTTTCATCAGCGTGTTGTGTTTCGTTTTGATGCCGCAGGTCACGTCCGCGCCCGGTGATCTGGATACAACCTTTGCCGGGACCGGGTTCACGCGTTTTGGTTTTGGCCAGGGCCATGATCAGGGCCACGCGGTCGCCCGGCAGGCGGACGGCAAGATGGTAGTGGTTGGCAAGACCTCCGGCCACATTCACGTTCGTTGAAGCGCTGCGTTACAACACCGATGGGCTCGCTCGATACGACGTTTGGCGGACTCGGCACCGGCAAGACATCGATTCAACTGGGCACGTTTGGTGGGTCGGTTACGCGGTGAGAATTCAGACGGACGGCAAGATCGTCATCGCCGGCAGCGCCTACGGCAGCGTCAGTGGTACTCCGACTGATTTTGGCGTGGTGCGACTCAAGTCCGACGGCACGCTTGACGATGTGTTTGGCGGCTTCGGAACGGTGGTGACGCCAGTCGACTCTGACTACCGACGAGGCTCGCGCAGTGGCGATTCAAGCCGACGGCAAAAATAGTAGCGGCCGGATCTGCGTGGAGCGGGTGCGGGCTCCCGGTTTGCGATCGTTCGTTATCTGAGCGACGGGTCTCTCGATCACTTCGTTCGGTGGTGGCGGAAAGGTCACCACTTCAGATCGGAGCTTTCCGTACTGGGGGCAACAGCGATGGTGATTCAGAATGACGGCCAGATCCTGGTTGGCGGCCGCATACTGGACGACTCGTTGGTCTCGGATTTCATCCTGATTCGCTACAACGCCAATGGTTCGCTGGACAATTCATTCGGCGCCGGCGGAGTGGTGATCACGGACTTCTCCACCAGTGACAATCTCGCGGACATAGCCATTCAGAGCGGCACGCCGACTACTCCCGACAAAATCGTGGTCGCAGGCTCACAGCCATTAAGTCGGGCTTTGAGTCTCAATTCGCGCTGGCCCGCTATAACCTTAACGGGAGTTTGGACACGAGTTTTGGTACTGGCGGCAAAGTCGTCACGCCGGTGGGCGACAACGACCGCGTGGGCGGGACTCGCGATCCAATCGGTTAACAGTTTCCTGAGAAAGATTATCGTTGCAGGCGATACGGTCACCAACGGCGAGCGTTTGTTCTCAGTGGTCCGATACAACGCTGATGGATCGCTTGATGGTTCATTCGGCAGCGGCGGCAAAGCGTCCGCGCCCGGTCAGTCCCAAACAGCGGAAACGGCGTCGCGCTGCAGTCAGACGGCAAGATTGTGGTGGCCGGCACCGACCGCGACGATTTTGCGATCGTGCGCTTCAACTCTGACGGTGCACTCGATACTTCGTACGACAACGACGGCGAAAGCGACGCGATGATGGCGACCTCTTTGCGATTGCCTATGCGGTGGCGATGCAGGCTGATGGCAAGATCGTGATCGCGCGGCTCTTGTGACTCCCCTGGCGGGAATGATTTCGCACTTCGCTCGATATAATACGGACGGACCTCTCGACACCTCATTCAACGGCGACGGCAGCGCTGTTACTTCGTTTGGATGCTGACGACACGCGCCACTGCGGTCGCGATTCAAACCGACGGTAAGATCATCGCCGCCGGCACGCACTAGCGAGTGGCACCAACGCGCACTTTGCAGTGGTGCGCTACAACATAAATGGCTTTCTTGACACTTCCTTCGGCACCAACGGAAAGTAACAACTCCGATTGCAACCGACGACTTCGTGGCCGCAGTAGCGCTTCAGTCTGACGGCAAGATGGTAGCTGCCGGCACCGCTGAAGTCACCCTCCAGCCAGACACTTTGCGGTGGTCCGCTATAACAGCAATGGGCTCAGTCGATACTTCGTTCGGCACCTCTGGGAAAGTAACCACGCCCATCGGCAGTTTTGATACTCTGTACCGGGATGGCGATTGACTCCAACGGCCGGATAGTGCTGGCGGGCCAAACGCGACATCGGTCGGCGGCAGTATTTCGACTCGCGGTCGTCCGTTACACCGCGAACGGTTCGCTGGACTCGTCGTTTGGGAATGGCGGAGTGGTTATCACACCCTTCTCTGCAAAGCGGCTTTGCGAACGCCGTGGCGCTGCAAACCGATGAGTCGCATCGTGGTCGCGGCGCAACCAGAGAATGGCGGCGTTTCGCTGGTCCGGTATAACTCGAATGGCACACTCGATACTCCTTTGACGGTGACGGCATCAGTAAGTTTATGGCAATGCCTCAACCATTACTGTTCCTCAGGAAATTGCAATTCAAAGCGATGGGAAAATCGTGGCCGCGGGCTTCCTCGAGCAACCAAATCACGTTCGCGAGATTTCGCGGCCGTCCGATTTCAACAGCAATGGTTCGCTCGACACGTCTTACGGCATCAACGGCCGAGTAGTCGTAGATCTGGCGCAACCGCGGCAACGACGGAGCTGCAAGCCATCGCCCTGGACTCGAGCGGACGGGCGGTCATCGCGGGCAACGCACAGACATACTTCGCGGTGATGCGGCTTCTGGCGGACCCAGTGCCACGCCGACCCCAACTCCGACTCCAACCCCAACGCCGACTCCAACCCCAACGCCGACACCTCCAACGCCAACGCCAACACCAAACGTCGTGCAGTTCAGTTCGTCGAACTTACAGCGTGCAGGAAGATTGCACGACTTTGTAACCATCACCGTGAATCGCATCGGTGATACTTCCGGCCGCGGCGAGCGTCGATTACAACACCTCCGACGTGACGGCCACTGAGCGCAAGGACTACATCAAAGCCCTCGGCACTCTCCGCTTTGCTGCCGGCGAGACCTCGAAGAGTTTCGCCGCTCTCATCAACGAAGACTCGTTCGTCGAAGGCAACGAAATCTTTCAGTATCAATCTAAGCAATCCCGTTGGAGTTAACTTAGGCGGGCCGGCCATCGCCACCGTGACGATTGCTGATGATGTCAGCCGAGACGTCTGCGTAACCCGATTGACGATCCGCGCAGCTACGTCTGCCAGCACTATCACGACTTTCTCAACCGCCAGCCGGATCCGAGCGGCTGGGACTTCTGGACTAATCAGATTACGGCCTGTGGCAACGATGCCGCCTGCACCGAAGTCCGCCGCATCAATGTCTCCGCGTCATTCTTCCTGTCGATTGAATTTCAGGACACTGGCTATCTGGTCGAGCGTATCTACAAAGCCGCCTTCGGCGACGCGACCGGTAACTCGACCTTCCCATCGTCTCACCAGTTGGCCGGTGCCGGCTAGTGCGTTTGCATGAGTTTCTCTCAGACACGCAGGAGATCGGTCAGGGTGTGATCGTGGGCCAGGGCAACTGGCAACAGCAGATTGAAAATAACAAGCAGGCTTTCACCGCGGCCTTCGTGCAACGTTCGACGCTTTCTCTCGGCTTTCCCGTCTTCGCTGACGGCGGCGGAATTTGTGGATCGTCTCAACGCTAACGCCGGCAATCCGCTGTCATCCACGGAACGCAATCAACTGGTAAACGATCTCGCGACGAATGCGAAGACGCGGGCGCAGGTGCTGCGGGCGGTAGCGGAAGACGAGGACCTGAAGAACGCGGAATTCAATCGCGCGTTCGTGCTGATGCAGTACTTTGGTTACCTGCGTCGCAATCCAGATGACCCACAGGACTCAGATCACACGGGCTACGACTTCTGGCTGACGAAGCTGAATCAATTCAACGGCAATTACATCAACGCGCGAAATGGTCAGAGGCCTTCCTCACCTCGATCGAATACCGGCAACGCTTCGGCCCGTGAGCCGGCGAAAACGCGGCGCACCTGCAAACGTCGAAGGAGTTCCGGTTAATCCACCAACACCCTCGGGCGATTCTTCTCTAGTCGTGCGCCTCGGAAGTGGTACCCCAACTCGAATGACTTTTCTCTGCAGCCCAGGCGTTTACGCCTGGGAATGAAAAAGGGTTAGTTTCAAAAGCCCCATTAATGGGGCTTTAGTAGCGCCTCCTGCTTTCTCACCCAGGCGTAAACGCCCGGGCTAGAGAATTCCAGGATGAAATTAAGTCACTACCCACCTCGGCAATCTGTTGATGTCGAAGCCAGCCGTGGGGCTATGCTCTTTGTTCCCCCAAACTGAATTCATTCCCACCGGTCATTATGGATCCTGCATTGAAGCCGGCGCAGAAGAAGGACTGGGTGCTGACTGGAGGCGGCGCTGGCGCATTTGCTCAGCTGGCTCGACGATGGTCCGGATTCGCGGGGCGAACGGTTTCTCGAGATGCGGCGCCGCCTCGTCGCCTACTTTGATCGCAAGAACTGTCTGAATCCCGATGAGTTGGCCGACGAAAGCCTGAACCGGATTGCCCGCCGGCTCGAAGAGGCAGGAAGATTGAAAGCGAGTCTCCGGCGAAGTACTGCTACATCGTGGCCCGCTTTGTTTTCATGGAGCATCTGCGCCAGGCCGACAAAGAAAAGCTGCTGGCGGCAGAGCTTGAGCGGCAGCGAGAGCTGCACGAGGCGCAGCCGCAGGAAGACGTCGGCGCCCGGGAAAAGCTGCTGAACTGTTTGGAGCGCTGCACCAGGAAGCTCGAGCCCGTCAGCCGCAACATCATCAGCCGCTACTATCTGGGTAAAGAACGCGCCAGGATTGAGAATCGACGCGCCTTGGCTCGCGGCCTGGGCATCACGATGAATGCGTTGACGATCCGGGCCTGTCGCATTCGCGACAAGCTCGAGTCCTGCGTCAAAGAGTGTCTGAACTGAGTGAAGTGTTTTTGAAATTCTGTCTAATAAGGGTAAGGGCGGAGTACGCCTGCCTTCAGTGATGAGCGAAAATCGCAAACCATAGTCAGGTCGCCGTCCAGTATTTGCTGGGCACGCTGTCAGAGTCTGAAACTGAGCGACTGGATGAGCTCAGTTTTACTGATGACGAGTTTGCCGAGTCTTTGAGAGCAGCTGAGAACGATCTGGTGGACGCCTATGTTCGGGGCGAGACTGAGCGAAGCTGAGCGGCAACGGTTCGGCTCACATTATCTCGGCACGGCGCGCAAACGCGAGCGGGTGAAATTCGCGCAAGGACTTCACGAGTGGGCGGCACGCGAGGAATCCGCCGAGGTCAAACCACGTGCCTCAGAACCGCGGACGCAGCGCTGGTTCCCGGGGCGCGCCCTGTTTGGTGACGCAGCGTCTCGCAGTGCAGTGGGGAGTTGCGTTGGCCGCGCTGATCGTTTTGGTGGCAGCCGGGATTCTGTTGTTTCAAAACCTGCGTCTGCGCCAGCAGCTAAGGGAAACGCAAGCCAGGCGCGATGAGCTCAGGCAAAGCGAACAGAAGCTGCAGGAAGAAATGCAGGCGCAACGTTCGGCGGCCGCGGCAGCAGAGCAGGAAATCGCGCGCCTCCAGAACGAGCGCCAACGGTCGGAACAGGAAACCGGCGAACGCCGGAACCGAGCCGGCCCCACCCGCGGAATTGTTTCTTTTATCCTGGCGCCGCCATTGCGTGGCGCAGGCGAGGTCCGCAGCCTTTCTGTTCCCCCGGCGCCGACGGCGTCAGAGTGTTGTTACAACTCGAGGCCGCAGATTATTCAGCCTATCGCGTGGAATTGGTAGATCCGGTTGCCCGTCAAACTCTGTGGCGTCAACAGAATCTCAAGTCCGCGCGGAAGAGCCTCAATATTAGTTTCCCGGCAGACTTGTTGAAACCGCAACACTACCTCCTGCGCGTGATCGGTGATTACGTCCGGAGGCGGATCAGAAATCGTCGGAGACTATCCCTTCAAAGTTGTAAGATGATGAGCACTTCCCCTGACAATCTTAGAGACGCTGACAGCCATGAGGTACGGGCTGATGTTCAGACATATTACAGCTTTTCTAATCCATAGAATTCGCTTTCTTTTGGGAGTGTCTGTTTGCGCTTTGCTGCCCTGGTTTGGAGTTCATCTCGTTCACGCTGAAAACCTGAAGTTAAGCCAACAAGCCGCCGCCACTCAAAACGCGGCGGAATCGACGACCCTCGAAGTGGGTGTTCCGATTGAGCGTGAGCTTGCGGCCGGGCAGAAGCACAGTTACCAAATCACTTTAGCCCAGGGTCAGTTCATCAAAGTCGAAATCAAGCAGTTGAGTGTCGAGGTCCGCGTCTCGCTGATTCAGCCTGACGGTAAGACGATTCCCGTGGTCGACATCTTCCTGCATCAGCCGGTGACCGACCTCGAGCGAGTCGTGGAGTTACCTGGCGTCTACCGTCTCGAGGTTTTCACGCGGGCGAAATCCCCGACTGGCCGGTACGAGATCCGTGTCGCCGAATTGCGTCCGCCGACTGAGAACGATCGAGCGTTGCAGGAAGCGCGTGAGTCAGTCGAAAAGGCCATAGTGGATATGCGGGCCGGCAGATATGTTCAGGCCATTCCCTTGTGGCAACGGACGGCTGAGATCCGTGAAAGAGTTTTAGGGCCGGAAAATCTTAGAGTTGCCGAGGCACTTTCAAGTCTGGGAACTTCCTACGAACGGATTGGTGACTATGCGAGCGCGGAGCCGCTTCTCCAACGCGCGCTCAAGATTAAAGAGAAGATCCACGGGCCGGAACATCCGCGCGGTCGCGGACCAGATTCGTGAGCTGGGCGATTTGTATCTGGCGAAGGGCGATTATTTGCAGGCCGAGGAAATGCTCCAAAAAGCGCTGGGGATTTTTGAGAGAACTGGAGAGACGGAGAATATCAATGTTGCCGCTTTGCTCCAACGCCTTGGCGACACTTACTACGCGCGTAACGAATACAAGCAGAGCGAAGCCTGTTTTCGTAGATCCATTGGTATTCTGGAAAAGCTGCTCGGGCCTGACCACTATCACCTCGTCGACACATTCTCAATGCTGGGTCAGGTGGCCTATGATGCGGGCGACTATGCGAAAACCGAAGCGATGTTTCAAAGGGCTTTAGCGATCACCGAAAAAGCGCTCGGACCGGACAACCTGAAGGTTGCGGACAAGCTCGACAGTCTGGCCATGCTCTACAGCACGACGGGGGATTACGCGAAAGCCGAGATCTCTCTACCGGCGAGCGCTGTCAATCCACGAACAACAGGCAATGACAGACGAAGGGGCTCAGGAGCCTCTGCTCGGCCTGGCCCGTCTGAACGCTGCCCGCGGCCAACTGCCAGAGGCGGTAAAGTTTCAAACCCAGGCGAGCGAAATCGCGGAACGTTTCGTGGGATTTAACCTGGCGATGGGTTCGAACGCGAAAAGCTCGCTCTGCTCGACACTTTGTCCTGGAGCTCGTCAAGAAACATGTCCTTCCACGTCAACCTGTCTCCGGATAATCCAGCGGCGCGCGAACTGGCGATAAATACAATCCTCAGGCAGAAGGGGCGCGTACAGGATGCGCTGTCCGCCGCACTCGTCGGATTGCGGACCCGGCTCGGACCGGAAGACCAGAAGTTGTTAGATCAGTTGAATCAGGCGGGATCAGAGCTGGCAAGTGCTGGTTCTGGGCGGGCCGGGTCAGACCTCGCCCGCCGAGTATCGGGACCAGATCAAAAAGCTGGAGGAGCAACGGGCCGGTCTGGAATCCGAAATCGGCCGGCGCACCGCGGGGTTCTATCAACGCTCAGAGCCGGTCACCCTCGCCGCCGTTCAGCAGCTGATCCCAAAGAATGCCGCCCTGATCGAATTTGCTGTCTACCGTCCGTTTGATCCAAAAGCGCCCGACAACCAAAAGGCATATGGCGCACCGCGCTATGTTGCTTATGTGATCCGGCCTCAGGGCGAGGTCAAATGGAAGGACCTCGGCGCCGAGAAAGAAATTGATGCGCAGGTTGAGAGCTTTCGCCAGGCGCTCCGCGACCCGCAGCGCACTGATGTGCGACCACTTGCCCGCGCACTTGATGAGAAGGTCATGCAGCCGCTGCGAATGGCGACTGTTGACGCAACCCAACTGTTGATCTCTCCCGATGGTGAACTGAATCTGATTCCCTTCGCGGCATTGCTGGATGAACGCGGTGAATATTTGATTCAGCGCTATGCTTTGGTTTATCTCACCAGCGGTCGAGATCTGCTGCGGATGCAAGTGACCAGAACCAGCCAGAGCAATCCTCTGGTGATTGCCAATCCTTTGTTCGGCGAACCGCCGGGCGAGTCGCTGGCCAGCACTAATCACAACCGGAAACGCGAAGCGCGTGGCGTCCGGCGCCGGAGCGTAGTCACTGGAAGTGATCTCAACGAAGTCTACTTTTCACCGCTCGGGAGCACCGCGCAGGAAGCCCTTTCCATCCAGGAGATTTTTCCCGAGGTAAGCATTCTCTCCGGAGCCCGGGCAACTGAGGCGGCGCTAAAGCAGGCAAAGGCGCCCAGCATTTTGCACATCGCCACTCACGGGTTCTTTTTGCAGAACGCTGAGAGTTCCTTCGGGGCCGTGACTGCCGGCGGCACGCGGGGAATCAGCCGCCATTCAAGGATCGAGAATCCGTTGTTACGTTCCGGGCTCGCTTTGTCAGGTGCGAATTTGCATCAGACAAAAACGGAGGACGGGATCCTTACTGCCCTCGAAGCCTCGGGCCTGAACCTCTGGGGCACGAAGCTGGTAGTGCTGTCGGCCTGCGATACAGGATTAGGCGAGGTGCGAAACGGAGAAGGGGTCTATGGTCTGCGCCGGGCTTTCGGTTTGGCCGGCGCAGAATCTCTGCTTATGAGTCTCTGGCCGGTGAGCGACTACACAACCCGGACGTCGATGACGAGCTACTACAGAAATCTCAAACAGGGACTGGGCCGTGGGGACTCGCTCCGCCAGGTGCAAGTCGAGATGCTCAAGCGAAACCCGAAACTGCACCCTTCTACTGGGCCAGCTTCATTCAATCCGGCGAATGGACGCCGCTTGAAAGCCGGCGTTAAGGCTCAGTTCGTTTTTCCCAATCCTAATGACTTTTCCGTAGCCCAGGCGTTTACGCCTGGGAATGAAAGGGAGGTTATTTTCGAAAGCCCCATTAATGGGGCTTTGGTAGCGCCTGTTGTTTATCACCCAGGCGTAAACGCCTGGGCTAGAGAAAATCCCTGATGAGATTAGGTCACTACCCAGCCCTCGCCTCTTCCCAATCCCTCACCCCAGTACTTCCCGTGTGAAATGTTTTTCCGGAAGTCTCTTATCTAAGTGAGGCGCGATCGGCTGTTGTCGCCTCCCGCATTTTCAGTTCCCGACCAGCGATGCGGGCGATGGCATTGACGAAGGAACCTGCCGCGACAGATATCGGCGGGTCGATCGCGTCCACTTGTTTTTGAAGGGAACGATCAAGATGAGAGCTCACTCTGGGAGGACGCAGTTTTTTGGTAATTCATCTGAGAACCTCACAACCGGCAAGCAATGGCTCGCCCTGGTCTTATTAGGGACTATGGCTCTGCTGTTCGCTGGGCTGTTTCCGACGGCCCATGCTCATTATGGGATCGCGCAGCTGGCCGGCCCGACGTTCACGGTCAACAGCACCGCGGACCCGGGCGGGGCGTTCGTCAATTGCACCACTCGCGGCGGCGAGTGCACCTTTGCGCGCCGCGATCGACGCGGCCAACAGTAACGCCGGCGACGACAATACGATTAATTTTTTGCTTTCCGGGACTGATCCCAACTGCAGTGCCGGGCGCTGCACTATCAACCTCGCCAGTCCCCTGCCTGACTTCACTACTAACGTTAACATCGCCGGGCCTGGCGCCGAACAGCTCGCTGTCCGGCGGAACATGGGAGGCAATTACCGCATCTTCAATGTGCTCGGCGGAACGATCTCTTTTTCCGGGCTGACTATTCGTGACGGTTCAGTTCCCGGCGCTGCAGGCGGCGGCATTTCAAACTTTCACGGCATCGTCTTCGTCAACAACTGCATGGTGGTTTCGAATTCGGCTGACCTGGGGGCGGCATCGTCAACAGCAACGGCCAAATGAGTATTACCAACAGCACGATTAGCGGGAACAGGGCGATACAGGGGGCGGGCGTCAATAACAATGCCAATGCCGTCATGAGTATCAGCGGCAGCACGATTAGCAACAACATTGCCACCGCTCTTGGTGGCGGCGGATTTTTCAACGCGACTGAGGCGACCATCACCAACAGTGTGATCAGCGGAAACTCTGCTGATACACAACTGGGCGGGGCATTCTGAGTGAGGGGGCGAAACTGGATATTTCAGGTACTACGATCAGCGGTAATACTGCGGCCAAAGGCGCCGCGATTTACAACGGCTTCGCCGTAAATATGACCAACTGTACGATCAACAACAACGCCGCGACACAGGACGGCGGCGCCATCGACAACATCAATCACGCCATTTTGAACCTTAGTAACAGCACGGTTAGCGGCAACAGTGGCGTTTTGACTGGAGGCCTGGTGAATGAAGGCAGCCAGGTCGGTGTTACCGTCAAGAGCAGCATCATCGCCTTGAACGGTGGGAGCTCACCCGATGTGCGCGGTCTTTTCCAAACGGCCGGATTCAACCTGATTGGCAAACGCGATGGCAGCACCGGGTTCACTGCTCCTACCGACCTCACGGGAACGACGGCCGCACCACTCGATCCGAAACTCGATCCGAATGGTTTGCAGGATAACGGCGGTCCGACGAAAACGATTGCGCTCCTCTGCGGGAGTCCGGCAATTGATAAGTGGCTCAGGTGCAGTCTTAACGGCAGTCTCACGACAGATCAGCGTGCGACTGGTTTTGCGCGCGTCTTTGATGATGCCGTTGTGAGTAACGCAATCGGAGGCGATGGCGCGGACATCGGGGCGTTCGAACGGCAGCAGACCTGTGCCACGCCGACACCAACACCCACTCCAACGCCTACCCACAACACCCAACGTCGTGCAGTTCAGTTCGTCGAACTACAGCGTCCAGGAAGATTGCACCTTTGTAACCATCAACGTGAATCGCGTCGGCGATACCTCCGGCCCGGCAAGCGTCGATTACAACACGTCTGACGTGTCGGCCAGTGAGCGTGAAGGACTACATCAAAGCCCTCGGCACTTTGCGCTTTGCTGCCGGCGAGACCTCAAAGAGCTTCGCCGTTCTCATCAACGAAGACTCGTTCGTCGAAGGCAACGAAACTTTCAGTATCAACCTAAGCAATCCCGTTGGAGTTAACTTAGGCGGGCCGGCCATCGCCACCGTGACGATTGCTGACGACGTCAACGAGACTTCTGCTAACCCGATCGACGATCCGCAGCAACTACGTCTGCCAGCACTATCACGACTTTCTCAACCGCCAGCCGGATCAGAGCGGCTGGGACTTCTGGACCAATCAGATCACTGCCTGTGGCAACGACGCTGCCTGCACCGAAGTCCGCCGCATCAATGTTTCGGCGTCGTTCTTCCTGTCGATTGAATTTCAGGACACTGGCTATCTGGTCGAGCGCATCTACAAAGCTTCCTTCGGCGACGCAACAGGTAGCTCGACCTTCCCATCGTCTCACCAGTTCGCCGTGCCGGCAGTGCGTTTGAGTGAGTTTCTCAGACACGCAGGAGATTGGCCAGGGCGTGATCGTGGGCCAGGCAACTGGCAGCAGCAGATCGAAAACAACAAGCAGGCCTTCACCGCGGCCTTCGTGCAGCGTTCGCGCTTCCTATCGGCTTTCCCGTCCTCGCTGACGGCGGCGGAATTTGTGGATCGCCTTAACGCGAATGCCGGCAATCCGCTTTCATCCACGGAACGCAATCAACTGGTGAACGATCTCTCGACGAATGCGAAGACGCGGGCGCAGGTGCTGCGGGCGGTAGCGGAAGATGAAGACCTGAAGAACGCCGGAATTCAATCGCGCGTTTGTGTTGATGCAGTACTTTGGTTACCTGCGTCGCAATCCCAACGACCCACAGGATTCAGATCACACCGGCTATGACTTCTGGCTGACGAAGCTGAAATCAATTCAACGGCAATTACATCAAGCGCCGAAATGGTCAAGGCGTTCATTACTTCTATCGAATATCGGCAGCGCTTCGGACCGTGAAGCGCTGTCTCTGACCAGCAGGCAGTTTTCCCTCGATCCGTTTTCCCCGTTTTGCGATTTCCGCCAGATCCATATTTCGAAGCTTAGAAGGCAGTTATGAAATCATCTCGCTCTGATAACCGTTTGCGGTGCCGCGCGAAATTGGCGGCCCTTGGACTCATCAACCTGATCGTACTGTCGCCGGCGACACCTGCCGGTTCAGCGCCGGCCAGTTCTACAGTCAACTTCGTGCTGGCGCCAGTTTCAGTGATCGAGGTCAACACCACCGGTGATGAAGACAACTTGAACGCCAACGCCGGCTGTGACGTGGACGCGAACGTGGCCGGTGACCAATGCACGCTGCGCGCCGCGATCCAGCGGGCCAACGCCGTCGCTGGTGATGACACGATTGTCTTCAACATCCCATCCAGTCAGGCCAACTGCGACGCCGGAGGGAAATGTACAGTCTTTCTAAAGAAGGCGTTGCCCGACCTGAGCACCAACGTCAGCCTGCTCGGTCCCGGAGCAGCGAAGTTATCGGTGAGCCATGACCTGCTGTTATCGACACCATTTCGAATATTCAATGTAACGACCGCCGCGCTTGTGATCTTCTCCGGAATCAGTATTGAAAGAGGAGATGCCGGATCTGATGTTGGCGGCGGCATCAACAACGCCGGTAGTGCCACGATAAACGTCAACGAGTGCTCGATATTCGCAAACCGTGCCGCGCAAGGCGGTGGCATCTTCAACCTGGCCGGCACTCTTAACCTCAGTAACAGCCGGCTGACATTTAATACTGCCAACAGCGAGGGAGGCGGCTTTTACAACGCCGGCGCGGGCAACGTGACAATCGTCAGCACCTTTTTCCTGGGTGACCAGGCGGGTGGCAATGGCGGCGCCATTCATAATAACGGCGCCGGCACCGTGAATGTCACCAACAGTTCGTTCTTCCAGAATGTAGCAGGCTTCAGCGTTACCAGCGCGAGGGGTGGGGGTGTTATGAATGCCGGCGCGGGTGCATTGAAGGTGAGCAACTCAACCTTTCTGACAACAGAACTCACGAGGCCGCATCCGTCGGGGCGCCGGGCGGTGGCATCGCCGGCTCCGCGACAGTCGAAGAGCACAATTGTCGCCTTTCGCGGACCACTGACGGCCACCTGGTCGCAGATGTGGACGGTGTGATCGCATCGGAAGGTTTCAACCTGATCGGCGATAAAGGAACGACCAACTTTAATCAGCCCACCGATCAAACCGGTACAGCAGCGTCGAGGCTCGACCCCAGGCTGGCGGTTACCCTCGACGCAGACGTTCCCCGAACGGATTCATACCGGGCTGCGGCAGCCCGGCGATCGATACAGGAACCAGCGCCGGCCGCTCTCGGGTCTCCTAACCACAGACCGAACGCGGCCTGCCACGCACGTCTGGACGACCCGGCCGTGTCGAACGCCGCCGACGGCACTGACATTGGCGCATTTGAGCAGCAGCTCATTTGTTCAGCCATCTCGTTCATCGTCAACACGACCAGCGATGCTGATGACCTGAATCCCGGCGACGGAATATGCGACACCGACGCCGCGACACCCGGTGCGCAAATGTAGTTTGCGGGCGGCGATCACTGAAGCGAATGCCGCATGGAAATCAGACCGTCCGCTTGGCGATACCCACGAGCGATCCGGGTTTTGATCAGGCGACCGGCAGACACACGATCAACCTGCTCAGCTCGCTGCGGGATATTGATGATGTCAGCCTGACGATCGTGGGACCGGGATCTGACAAGCTGACGGTGCAGCGAGGTTCAGCGGGCTTCTATCGGATATTCAACCTTCTCGGCTCCGAGGTTAAGGAAACGACGATTAGCGGAATGACGATCAGCAACGGCCTGACGCCTGACGACGGCGGAGGCCTCCGGGTCGTCGGCCGGTGACTTGAATCTGGCGGATTGTAAATTCACCGGTAATTTCGCCAGTGAAGACGGCGGCGGGCTTCGGTTCTCTGGCAATGGCAGATTGAATGTCACGAATTGCGCCTTCACCGGTAATTTCAGCGACACCGCGGTGGTGGCTCTTGCCGCCGATTCCAAGTGATCGCGGAGTGAATATCAGCGACAGCACGTTTCGCGAAAACGAGGCCTCAAGCGAACGGCGGCGGCGCGGCCATCAGCGGGGGCGACGTGCAGATCACAAACGCCATATTTGACGGCAACGGGGCCGGACTGGGCGGCGGACTCGAACTGATCCCGGGAACCGCGCGGATCAGCCGGAGCACATTCAGAAATAATCAGGGGAAGCAGCAGCCATCTTTCGTGAATTCGGCACGTTGGATTTGATCGAGTGCACGCTGAAGAACAACGGATTCGCAGGGTTGCGCAACGGAGGCCACACAGCGGTCTCACCAACATTGTCAACAGTACGATCGCCGGCAATGGTTCGGCCGGAATAGACAACTCTCGAGATGTTGCCGAATACCGGTCCGGTAAACGTTGTGAACAGCACGATCACCGGCAACGGAACTTTCAACGAATTTCTACCGGGCATTCGGCTCAACAGCAGCATCCTGAATATCAGCAACAGCACCATCAGCGATAACCAGGGCGGCGGGGCTGATCATCGCAGCCCGACCAACACCGTAACCGTCAAAAGCAGCATCATTGCGCGGAACACGGCCTGGGCTCCAAAGACGTTAATGGCGTATTCACTTCCGCCGGGTTCAATCTGATTGGAGCAGCCTTTGGCAATGAGGGCTTCGACGATTTCACCGATCAAAGGGCACGGCGGCCGCACCGCTTGACCCGAAGTTCGATCCGGCTGGATTAAGAAGCAACGGCGGACCCACCGAGACCATTGCCTTGCAGTTGAGCAGCAGTGCAGTTGATCGAGGCGCTCCGCCAGCCTGACCGGCAACCTGACTGAAGATCAGCGCGGCGCCGGCTTTGTTCGCCGGGATCGACGATCCCACCGATAACCAACGCGTGCGGCGGCGACGGCGCCGACATCGGCGCCTTTGAGCTGTAAGCGGCTTCGTTGCCTGGCTGCCCCGGCAACGTTGGTCACCAACAACAACGACAGCGGACCAGGGTCCATTACGAGACATCATCGCGCGCGCTGCGCCGGCAGTGTGATTACTTTTGCGCCGGAGCGTCACCGGCAATAATCGATCTGACCGGCGGCGAGATAAGCGTTAACCACGATCTGACGATCAGCGGACCCGGGCTGCCAACGTGAGCAACCAGTGCGGCGCAGCCGGCGGCGGGCGCCCGGATGCGCGGTCTTCAGCATTGAGCTGGATGACGGACGTCACCATCTCAGGTCTGACAATTGCCAATGGTAAAGCGCCCAACGCGCTGGTTAACGACGGCGGCGGCATTATCAATTTTGGCAAGCTGCATCTGGTTGAATGCGCGCTCAGCGACAACTCGGCGCCCGGCAGTGGCGGCGGCGTGATGAACTTTGTCGGCGCACGCTGGACGTCACGCGCTGCACGATCGACCGACCAATCAGGCGCAGTGACAGCGGCGGCGGCATCGACAACGAGGGGAACTCTGATCGTCTCAAACAGCACGATGCAGCGGCACACTCGGTGACCAACGGCGCGGGCGGCGCCATTTTCAACAAACCTCCGGCGAGGACGCTTATCGTCAACGAGCAGCACGATCGCAGCTAATTCCGCCGGCACTGCGGCGGTGGTATCAGTGGCAGTGCTACTCTGCAGAACACGATCATTGCCGGCAATACAGCTGCGAGCCATCCCGACGTTGACAATGCGGTGACGTCGCAGGGCTACAACCTGATCGGCATTGCCGACGTGGCCATCACTCCGGCGAAGGGAGATCAGATAGGCGACGCCGGGCTCGCCGCTGGATCCAAAGCTCGGCCTCGCCGGCCAAACAACGGCGGACCAACCACGACTGCATAACTTGCTGACTGGCAGTCCGGCCATTGATAAAGGACAATCCGGCGGCCTCACGATTGATCAAGGGGACTGCCGCGGCCCGCTGAACGACCCGGACATCATCAACGCCGCTGATGGCGATGGCAGACGATGACATCGGCGCACTGGAAGTCGCAGCTCGCAATCCCGACCCGACGCTGACGCCAACGCCCGACACTGACGCCGACACCCGACACCGACCACCAACGCCAGACGCCGACGCCCACGCCGACACCAACGCTGACACCGGTGACGACCAACACCATTGGCACGCCGACGACCACACACCGACGCCAATCGACCAACACCGTTACACGCCGCAACACCAACGCCCACGCCGATGCCAACGCCAACGCCAACGACGAGTGTCTTCCAATTCGACGCATCTGCTGAGTACGCCGTTGAGGCTGAGCTGCACGCGCGGTCAGTGTGCGGGTCCTGCGTTCCGGCCCTGCCAACTCAACCGCCGGCGGTCGAGGTGCGCCAGCGAAGACAACACTGCCGAGCAGAAAGGCGATTACACCTTTGTCGCAGGGCGATTGATTTTCGCGCCGGAGAGACGGAGAAGTCCTTTGAAGTCCTGGTCAACGAGGACAACTATCCGGAAGGGATCGAGTTTGCGACCCTCGTGTTACAGCATCCCGAGGGCGGCACAGTGGGCGCGCCCGGAACAGCAACGCTTTTGATCAATGACACACAGCGAGGAAGGCAGCACCAATCCAATCGATGACTCGTCCATCTTTGTCGGCCAGCACTATCACGACTTTCTCTACCGTCAGGCAGATCAATCAGGCCGTGGATTTCTGGACTCAGGTAATTGAATCGTGCGGTGAGTAACGTCGCGCGCCGGCAAGCCAGGCGCGTGTCCGTCTCGAGCGCGTTCTTCTTTCGATCGAATTCAAGGAGACCGGCTACTTCGTGATTCGCGCTCACAAGGCCGCGTTTGGCAATCTCAGAGTAATCCCGCGCTATGCGATCTTTCTCCGCGATCAGCGAGAGATCCGCGACGGATTGATCGTCGGTCAGCCGGGCTTTGAGCAACGGCTGGCGCGCCAACAAGCAAATGTGTATCTCGAAGACTTTGTCAGCCGTCCGGAATTCCTGGCTCTGCTTCCCAATGGTTCGGCTGCGGCCAGCTATGTCGACGTGCTGTTCGCAAACGCGGGCACGGAGCCTACGCCGGCAGAGCGCGGCGCAGCGATCAGTGCCTATGGCTCGGGTGACACGGCGGGTCGGGCCGCGGCGCTAAGAAGCGTCATTGAAAGCCGCTCAGTCTTCAACGGGCAATACAATGCGGCCTTCGTGCTGCATGCAGTATTACGGATACCTGCGGCGTAATCCCGATTGATGCGCCGGACAATAATTCTGTGGTCTGATTTTGGTTGAATAAGATCAACCTCGTTCAGCCCGCCTGAAGATGGATATGCGCGTGATGACTCGCAGGCACTGGCGCGCGTGCAGCGAGCAGAGATGGTGCGAGCCTTCATTGAGTCATTCGAATATCGGCAGCGTTTCCCTTTAAATTCCGGTAAAACCAACAGCACGAGTGAAACTTTTTTCGGCGTTCGCCTTGAATGAAAGATAATGATGAGTAAAAGCTGGCGCCAGCTGTCGGAGGCCGGCGGTGCGTTTCAATTCGGAGTTTTCTCAGTCAGCGCGTGAGATCTGGAGTTCACCATCTTCCGGCCCGAGGCCGATCGGGTTTGATCCAATTGCAGGACTCCTCGCTGAGCCGAAAGGCTTTCCTGGTAACTCGTTAACGCCGCGCGCAAGCTGGTGATGTTGGTTCAAAGCAAAAGGTGGTTCTGGTTCTTCGTAATGGCCAGAACAGATCTCCTTATGTTCAAGCGCAAGAAAGATGGAAATGAGGTGAGGAAGCGTCAGTTTCGGTCACAAAATGGTTAACGAGGGATGTGGACCGCCGCCCGATGGCGATTTGGCTTCCTGCCGATTTGCCGGTTTCGACGTAAGTCTGATGCCGATTCGTGAATAACCTCGGCCCAGATGATCCGGCATCGACTGTCGCAAGGTTGAGCGTGACGGTTATCGTTTCCGATACTTCGTCCATCCGCTGTGGCGGCTCTTCCGAGCTTGAGTGAGGCCCAGACACTACGCGGATCAGAAGTAGGTCGTTGTTGGCGGCACTGCCACAGATTCCGACTACCGCGATCTGCGCAGATCCAGTTCAGGCTGAACTCAGAACATTCGAGATACTTTTGCCCAGTCGCCTCTTTCGGCGTAGATATCAGCGCATGTACTTGTGTATGCGGCTGGCGTGATTGAAGGCAAAATCGTTTCGTCTAGGTCGGCGTAATAAGTTTGCTCGGGCAAGATCCGAAGCGGCCTGGTAAACGGTCAAAGCCTCATCATCTCTTCCCATTTTGCGCAGCAGGGCGGCTTTCTGCATTGAGAGAGTGACGAGCAAAACCTGGCCATCGAGTTGAGAACGGGGCGGCGCTGTTGTAAGCGCGATTGCTTTCTCGACCCACTGGAAACTCTGGTTCAATGGCGGCGGCGCTTTCTTCCATGCGGTTGAACTCTTTCAGGCCGGCCGCCAGATCTTCACCGTAAGCTGAGGCGGTGTAATACGCCTGTGGATTGTTTGGTTCGAGCTCAATCATGCGGAGATTGTTTTCCAGGTGAGCTTGCCAGACAGCGGAGCGATCCTTCGCGATCGGCGAGCGAGCCGTAGACCTCAGACAGACCCATCAACGTAAGCGAGAGCTGTTTGTAGCTTTCCACATTCTTCGGCTGCAGCGCGATAGCTCTCATGCGCAGTTGCCACGCCTTGTTAAGATCGCTCAGCGCCTGCCGGCTTTGATGGAATTGCCAATGACGAATGTTACCCAACTCAGCATAGGCGTCCGCCAGTTCATTTAAGAAATCAGGATCATTTCGATTCGTCACCGGCCAGGTGATCCAACACCGCCACCGATTTTTCAACAACCGACTTTGCGGATTTCGACGCCCTTGGGCAACTGCGTGAGTTGCGCATTGGTTTCTGTCAAAAGTGACCTGGCCAGGCCGCGAAGGTCGGTGAGACGCTGTTCGGCCTTGTGCCGTTGGGCGCGCGCGACGAAATACTGCCATCCGGTTAATCCGGTTGAGACGAGCAGCAGCAACATCAAACAAATTGTTGCCGTCACCGCGGTCCGGTGGCGCTTGAAGAATTTGCCGCGCGATACACCACCGTATCGGCCAGTTGCTTTGACCGGCAGACCGGCCAGGTAGCGCTGAATGTCGTCGCTGAACTCGACGACTGATTGGTAGCGGCGCTCGGGCTCGCGCCGGATTGCCTGGAGGATGATGTTGTCCAGATCGCCCTTCAGACTGCGCATCGACGTTAAAGTCTGGCGAGATTTAGCTCCTGAAGAGGTATCTGAACTTTTCGGTACCGGCGTGGTTGGAGTGACGTCGGCGGCGCGCTCGGTAACTAACTGGCAATCGCTCGGGCGCACCGGCCGTTGGGTCTGAAGCGCGTCCGAAATCTCGATCAGACTCTTACCTTTGAAATCGAAGGGACGCGTGCCGGTCAGCAGTTCGTACAACACGACGCCGAGACTGTAGACGTCGGTCGCCGTCGTGGTCGCCTTGCCGGACAGTTGCTCAGGCGAAGCATACTCCGGCGTCATTACATGAAATTGAGTGGCAGTGCGCTCGGCGTCGCTGCTATCAGGCAAGAGCAGTTTGGCAATACCGAAATCGAGCAACTTCGGCTCGCCCGAAGCCGTGACAATAATGTTTGAAGGTTTGATGTCGCGGTGAACTATCAGCTGTTGATGAGCGTAGAAATTGCTTCACAGACCTTGGTGAAGAGTCTTAGTCGATCATTGATGTCGAATCGCTGGTTATCGCAGAAGTCTCTGATCGATTCTCCCTCGACATGCTCCATCACGAAGTAAGGCAGGCCGTCGGTGGTCGAACCGCCACCGTACAAGCGCGCGATGTTCGGATGTTCAAGATCGGCGAGAATTTGCCGTTCCATCAGGAAACGTCCGAGCACGGCATTCGTATCCATGCCGCGCTTGATCAGTTTGAGCGCGACGCGCTGCGAGAAGCCCTGGCCGCAATGCTCGGCGAGGAAGACAATACCCATCCCGCCTTCGCCAATCTTTTCGAGGACAAAGTAATCGTCGATCTTCTTACCTGTGAGGTTCTCTTCGAGAGCGTTGGGCCGCAAACCCTTCTCAACAATCAGCGGGGTACCGATGAAGGTCTGCGCTTCCTGTGTAGGTTGACAATGGCTTCTCGACTTCGCGCCGGATTTCCTCGCTCGAGTCTGACCAGGAAGCTCGTCGCGTTCCGGCGACGGCAGGTCGAGCGCCGTCGAAAAGGTCTCCTTAATCGTTTTCCAGGTTGTCGGGATTCATACTATTCCACTGGACTACGCGAAAACCGAGAAGGCAAACGGGTCAGATTATTTTGGTCATGTGATCGCATCTGGGCGTGATCATGTACGTGGGCGTCCAGACTCCGGTGAACGGTTCAACGAATCAATGGACAATGAACCACACGGATCCATCACTCCTCGATCCTTCATTCGCTGATAAAGCCAGGTGCGCGCGATCTCCCATTCGCGTTTGACGGTCGAAGGCGAGATGCGCAGCGCTTCCGCCGTTTCCTCAATAGTCAAGCCGGCGAAGTAACGCAGCTCAACAATGCGGCATTGCTGCTCATCGAATTGTTCCAGCTCACTCAACGCGCGATCGAGTGCCAAGCAGGTTCTGGTCATCCTCAACCGGAGATCGTCGGCGCATCATCCAGAGAGATTTTTTCGGCGCCGCGCTTTAGAGATTTTCGCTGTCCGTGCTGAGTCAATCAGCAGCCGCCGCATCGCCTGGGCGGCGATGGCGAAAACTGCCCGCGATTCTCCCAATCAACCTGGCGCTGGTCGGTGAGTTTGAAATAAGCCTCATGGACCAGTTCGGTCGTCTGCAGCGAGACCGCCGTGTTCGCGTCGCAGGAAACTCGCGGCCAGACGGCGCAATTCGTCATAGACGATCGGCAGGAGATCTATCCAGGGCTGCCCGGTTTTCGTTGCCGCCGCGGCCGATCTCCTGCAACAGCAAGGTCACTTCGTGCGCCATAAGAACCCTGAGCCAATTGTATCGCAACTCTCGCGTAGTGTGATGACGGAAGTTCACGGCTGCCTGATGAAGGCGCGCACGACCCTGACGCGGTCGCTATCGCTCTGCAAATCAAACCTCAGCAAAGCAAAATAGGTAAACCCTTTCAACCAAAATAGGGATCACCCCCGATTTCAAAGTAACGCCGTCCCGGTATATTCCCCGGCGACCTGAAAGACTCGCAGCAAGTAGAAGGATATGCCATCGCTACGCTAGCTTGTTCAGCGAAGCTTTCCGGAAGCGGGCGAGATGAAAACTCTGACCCAATTGCAACGCAACTCTCGCGTAGTGTGATAGCCGAGAATTCAAACGCACTTTGACAGGAGATTCAGTGATGGCAAAGCAAAGACCAGTACGGTCCTTCGAACTATCAAGCGACATTCTGTAAAGCGCACTCATCGTTCGTTTGTTAAGTCCTCGTGATTATTTGTCTGGGCCTGGTAACGGCTCAAGCACAACAGACTGCCTTTACCTATCAAGGAAAAGCTCACGGATGGCGGTAGTGCAGCCAACGGAAATTATGATTTGCAGTTCGCATTGTTTGACAGTCCAACCGATGGAACGCAAATCAGCACTACACAAACCCTCGCAAGCAGTTTCGGTGAGCGCCGGAATCTTTACGGTGAGTCTTGATTTCGGCGCTAACGCTTTCAATGGTGCCAGCCGTTACCTGGAAATCGGTGCGCGGCCGAGCGGCGCCGGCCTGTTTACGCTGTTAACGCCAGCGTCAGCCAATTGCCTCAACACCTATGCGGTGCGCAGCCTTTAGCACCGCAACAGCTGACCTGTCGACGAACACGCAGCAACTCGGTGGAGTCGCAGCAGGCCAGTATGTGCAGGCGAGCGATGCGCGCATGAGCGATGCCCGCACGCCGACTGCCGGCAGCTCGAACTACATTCAGAACGGTACCAGTCCGCAATCTGCTGCGAACTTCAGCATCACTGGCAACGGAACGGCCGCCGGACAAAGGTCCGGCAACGTCATCAACGCCGGCACTCAGTTCAATCTTAACGGTAATCGTGTGTTTGCCATTACCGGGCGCTGTTTTAACAAATGGTAATATGCGCCAGGCATGGTGTCTGATATGCCCGGAAAGGCACCGTTAGCTTGCTGGAAATTACGAATCGCTCTTTGTTTCAATGCCGGTCGCCAATAATAATTGGTGCCAGAACTTTTCGGCGTGAATAGTAAAAGCAGAATATCATGCGTGGTAAACTCCTTGGAATTTTCACTTCTGCAACGTAAATATGATGGTATACAATCGTTTTTGGAATTGTGGTGGTGCGTCTGGCTAGACATCAACCTGGCAACTTCTTGGATATCGCCGTGGTCAGCAGAAACATGCGCTGACGTGGCATTCAATTCTTTTTCGGGAGTCGCTGGCGAGCAATAGCAGCGGTACCGGCAATTCATTTTCGGATTTCAAACCGGCGCTGGAAACAACCAGGGTTTGGATAACTCGTTTTTCGGGAGGGGCGCGGGTCTTGGCAACTTAGCTGGAAATAGTTTCAATACGTTTTTGGCGGTTACGCGACCGGAAATAAATGGCACTTCTCTTCATCGATCTACAGCCACTTGTTATCGCGCAATGAACTGAAAACATCTGGCTGGGAGCCTGGAAGCGTCAATGGCGCGAATTCGGAAGCCGCAGACACCAGCTGGTGGTATCGGCACTCACCGCTCGTCACCAAGTTTATCTGTAGATCTGGCAATACTTCGAACAAAGCGCAGAGACGACCGCATGGTGGCACTGCAGTATCGTTTGGCGTGATCTCGTAAGATTTTAGTTGATGCTGCCGGCTTCCAGCGGCAGATTTGCGGTTAAAGAAAGGTGCCGTTGGTACTGGTACAACAACCCCGCCGCCCAAGCTGGACGTTAATGGCACCGTTAGAATTGGAACCCTGGGAGGCGGCGGCACGACTCAGCTTTGCTTGAACATCTCTTCTCGTCGTCTCGCAGTGTTCTTCCAGCCTGCGCTATAAACAGACCTGCATCCTTTCACCGGTGGTTTGAACCTCGTCAAGCGACTCCAGCCAATCACCTTCAAGTGGAAAAACGATCAATCGCTCGACCTCGGTTTTGGCGCGGAAGACGTGGCGGCGGTCGAACCACTGCTGGTCACTCATAACGAAAAAGGTGAAGTCGAAGGCGTCAAGTACGATCGCCTGAGCGCGGTCTTCATCAACGCGTTCAAAGAACAGCAGGCACAAATCGAACAACAGCAGGCGCAGATCAAAGCACAAGACAAAGCTCCGGCGCATTGCGTAATCTTCCAACCGCATCGCTCGAACAAGCGATGCGCCACCCGCGAACTCAGCAAGGTGAAAATTTTCGAAGCTGGGCGGCCGACATCCTCGACGCGCCCGGTGACCAATCTATCAGCGTCATAACGCGTAACTCGCGACGTGCGCCAAATCAGTTTCAACAGCCTTCAAGCAGGAGTCATAAATCAAAATGGGGAAGGACCAAACCCAAAATAGGGAATGCTGCCGATGCGCGGACAACGCCCGTTTTGTAACCTCGTGTCACTTCGCGCGAGATGAAGGTTGAGCCAATTGTCATGCAACTCGCGTAGTGATGAAGAGGGGTTCTTAACTGGAAAGGAATAAGAGTCATGTCCAGAATTCATTTCGTGAAATATTTTGTTCTTCGCGGCTGACGATCGTGTCGAGCGTGGCGGAAAACGCCGCTTTTAGACACGATAAAGAAGCCACTGGTCAGGCGTCTTCACCGACGGCGAGCGCCGGCTAATGGCAACTACGATTCCGTAAAGCTGCCCTTTGCTTGACGTGGTGCGGAGACCGGCGGCTTGCAAGTCGGACAGACGCAAACGATCACGAATGTCCTGGCCAGCGGCGGCGTGTTTACCGTGACCCTCGATTTTGGGCCGGCGGCTTTTCCGGCGCCGCCTGGTTTCTGGAGATCAGCATGCGTCCGAGTGGCGTCGGAAATTACACCGCTGAAGTCGCCGCGTCAGGCAATGGCTCGACGCCGCCTTGCGGCGCAAAGGGCCCCACCAAAGAATGCCACCGCCCGCCACGAATGCCAACACCGCCACCGATGCTCAAAAGCTTGGAGGCATAACCGCGGGCAACTATGTGCAGACAAATGACGCTAGCGCCTTTCGGATGCTCGTCCGCCGACGGCCGGCAGCGCGAGTTACATTCAGAACGGGACGGCGCAGCAGGCGTCGAGCAAACTTCAACATCAGCGGCGACGGGACGGCAGGCGTGGAGCGTTGGCGGGCAACGCCGTCAGTGCGACAACGCGATCTCGACCTCGGCGGTCTTCCAATTCTGAGGCTTACGGGTAGGTTTCTGGACGGATTATCTCTCGGTACGTTGGCCGTAGGTGGCGGTTCAGGAAATACAGTCGTCGGCTGCGGAAGCGGGAACACGTATTTCCGGATTCCAACGACAACACCATTGTCGGGAAACAAGCGGGATGGCCCAACAACTAGTCACGGGAGCAGTAGCACTCTCCTCGGCGCGCAACACTAACTTCGCTGGATGCTGTCTCTAACGCAACGGCCATCGGCGCCAACGCGCGTCGGTAACGCAAAGTAATTCGCTGGTGCTGGGCAACGGCGTCAGCGTCGGCATCGGCGTGACGCGCCTCAGATTCAAACTGGCACGTCGTCAGTACCGACGTTCGAATGAAGGGTCGTGCGGGCGGGTATTCCGCGTTCGTTCGGCGTGAAGTACGCGTCTGCCTCGACAGGCAGCTTCGGCGAGATTGGCAAATACGATGCGGCCTGGAAAGTACCGGTTGGTCTTTTCCGCATTTAATGACGCGGGAGAATGCAGAAACCATCTGGCTGTCGTCTTCGCCTGGCGGGGACGAATATTTCCACGAACGTCGAATCTGACCGACCGGCTGTTCGTGAGCGGAATCGACCGCATTCTCAACCTCGGCGGCGGGTTCTAACATCCTCTGCCGACGATCAGCGCAAATCAATCTCCGCCTTCTGCTCGTCTTCGATTCTGCTCCAAGAACAACATCGCCAATTGGCGCAGCGGGTTGAAGTCTCCGTCAATCGCCTCGCGCCCGGTGACGCTTCGACTGGAAAGACAGTCAAGCGCACGACCTCGGCCTGGTCGCCGAGGAGGTCGCCGAGCCGAGCCACTGCTCGTCACCCGCAACGAGAAAGGCGAGGTCGAAGGCGTCACGTATGATCGCTTGAGCGCCGTCTTCATCAACGCTTTCAAAGAGCAGCAAGCGCAGATCGAACGCCAGCAAGCTGAGATTTCAGCGTTGAAAAAGCTCGTTTGCTCAACGCGCCGCCATTACGCGCGCGCGTGCAAATAAGGAAGGAGTAACCCGATATGAAGACCCGGATTTCTAACTGTGATTTTGTTGCTGTTCGGTATCACTTCATGTGATGGCGCAGACGAGCGCTTTACTTATCAGGAAAAACTGGCAAGGATAACGGCAGCCCGCCAACGGCACTTACGATCTGCACCTGCCTTGTTCGACAGTGCGAGCGGTGGCTTGCAAGTCGGGTGCAGATGCAAGCGGATCACGAATGTCCCGGCCAACGGCGGCGTGTTTACCGTGACCTCGATTTGGTCGGCGGCTTTTTCCGGCGCCGCTCGGTTTCTGGAGATCAGCATGCGTCCGAGTGGCGTCGGAAATTGCCACCCTGCTGGCGCCGTCAGGCAATTGCCCGACGCCTTATGCGGTGCGCAGCCTCAACGCGACGAATGCCGACACCGCCACGAACGCCGACACCGCCACCGAGCGTTTCGGGCCAGGTGGCCCGCGGCACTGGCGCAAACAAATATGTGCGTTCTGATACCCCGTCCGCCGACGGTCAGCAACTCAAACATAATGCCCAGAACACGGCCAATCAGCAGACGTCCAGTAACTTCAACATCAGCGGAGACGGCACGGCAGGTGGAGTGCTTTCGGGGAATGTTCTGAATGCCGTGACTCAGTACAACATTGGCGGGCAGCGCGTGCTCGGTGTGCAGTTTGCCAACCAGAATACCTTTCTGGGTGCGGGCACCGGCGCGCACCAAACGAATGGTACGCAGAACTCTTTCTTTGGAAACTCGGCAGGCCTGAATAATTCTTCCGGGCAGCTACAACTCCTTCTTCGGCAATCTGGCCGGCGTAAGCAATACGACGGGTTACGGCAATACTTTCTTCGGCATGTCAGTCCGGCAGGGCTAACACGACAGGCACCAACAATGTGTTCGTCGGCGACCAGGCAGGAGGATCGAACACGACGGGAAACTTCGGCACCGCCATCGGCGACGGAGCGGGATTTTCCAACACCACCGAATACGGCAACACCTTTCTTGGTTCCGACGCGGATGGCGTGGCGGGAATTGAAAACGCCACCGCCATTGGCACGTCAGGCGAAGGTAACCCAGAGCAATTCACTTGTGCTGGGGAGCATCAACGGCGTCAACGCTGCGAGCGCCGACACAAATGTCGGTATCGGGACCACCCGCGCCGGCGGCCAGACTTCACGTGAATGGCAATGGCTTTTATCTACGCAATGTTACGGCTTTCGGTAACACGACTGGCTGTGAGCGAACGCTTAACGTTGGCACACAGCATTATCTGGCGGGACGCTTAACGTTAGTGGTAACGGCATTGTGGGTGGCACGCTTAATGTCAGCGCATGTCAGCATGTGGTGCAACACCGGCGTCGGCTGGCACACGTGTTACCGGTGAGCGGTACGCTTACTGCGGGCACTGTGAATGCCAGCAATACGTAACTGAACGAAGTAC
>ERZ1370068.11190-contig-9826_pt1 | contig 129046 bp, 163 predicted proteins | sample MGYA00561227_ERZ1370068 | MGnify/ENA primary metagenome ERZ1370068 (study PRJEB38410, sample SAMEA6850437) | metagenome | study: Metagenomic assessment of the ecological functions of the soil: analysis of the soil microbiota associated with the...
CACGACAGCCCCCTGGTTCCCCTCGAACAAGTCCTTGATTCCGTCTCCGTGTTGCGGCACTCGGGATGCTATACGATTCCATCATGCCGGATACGAACGACCACGTTTTGATAGGCGCCGGGACTAGGGGCGAACCCAGGTGGCTCACCGAGCAGCCTGGATTCTCGTGCTGGTGGTCGGCACGGGCTGCGCCCAGAGCCCTCCGGCCAGCGAGGTCTCCCCGTCAAATCGTAGAGACTCCGCGTCGAATCGTCCGTCGGCGACGAGCGACTCACCGAGCGCAAAAGTGTCGAGCAATCTCTGCAAGGTGCGAAACGGACGGCCCGCGTGGCTCGATCGTGCCGACGACGTGGTGAAGGCCATCCAGAGCCTGCAGGCCGACGGTCTCGACCCCGCGTCCTATCACCTGGAGGCGATCCGGTCGCTGACCGCCGATCCGCAGGCAAGTCGCACACCCGAGAATCAGGCCAGGCTCGACGTGCTCGCTGAGTGACGCTGCCGTGGCCAGGATCGCCGACGACGTCCATTACGGCCGCGTACGCCCCGCGGACGTGAATCCCGCCTGGAACGTGGATCCGCGCGAGAACGCGCCGCCGCTCGACAGCACGCTCGCCGTCATCGCCGGCTCGGGCTCGGTCGAGCGGGCGATCGACGCGCAGCGTCCTCAGCACTTCATCTATCGCGGTCTGATGGGGAGCTCGAGCGCCTACGCGCGATCGAATCGCGCGGCGGCTGGCCCGCCGTGCCTTCCGGACGTGCGCTCTCACCCGGCGTCCGTGACCAGCGCGTGGCGCGGGTGCGCCGGCGCCTGGCGAGCAGCGGCGAGTATCGGGGCGCGGTCGGGGCCGACTCCACCCGCTACGATCCCGCGCTGGTGCGCGCGGTGAAGGACTTTCAGGGCTCACCACCGCCTGAACAGAAACCGGCGTTGTCGATGCCGCGATAGTCGCGGCGATGAACGTGGACGTGGCGACGCGCATCGGCCAGGTGCGCGCCAACCTCGAGCGTGCGCGCTGGGTGCTCGCCGACCTGGGTCAGGACTTTCTGCTGGTCAACCTGCCCGCGTTCAAGGCCTACCTCATCCGCGACAATCGCAATGCGTGGGAAGCGCGCACGCAGATCGGCCAGGAAGCGCTGCAGACGCCGACCTTCCGCGCCCAGATCCGCACCGTCGTGTTCAATCCCGACTGGACGGTGCCCAAGTCGATTCTCATGAACGAAATCATTCCGCAGATGCGAGCGGGCAAGAACGTGGTCGCCGAGCAGCACCTGGTGTTCTACGACGCGAAGAACCAGCCGGTGGATCCCGCGACGATCGATTGGGAGAGCGCCGACTCGACGAACTTCGACGCATGACGCGAAGCAGCCTCCCGGTCCCGACAACGCGCTGGGCAAGCTGAAATTCTGTTCCCGAACAAGTATTCTGATCTACCTGCACGACACGCCCAATCGTGGCGGGTTCGAGGCAAACAAGCGGACCTTCAGCCACGGCTGCATCCGGGTTGAGAACGCGGCCGACCTGGGGCGAGCTGCTGCCCAGGGTCAGGGCGACTGGGACCGCGCCAAGATGGAAGAGGTGATGGCGACCGACTCGACCCGGAACGTGTCGGTCGAGCACTCGCTTCCCATCCTGATCGATCTACTGGACGGTGAGCGTGGGCGCTTCGGGCGAGGTGGCGCTACGCGGACGACATCTACCACCTCGATCCACCGCTGGTGTGGGAGCCCTCGACCGACGGCGCTGAGGGCCGCGCTGGTCGATCCGCGCTCGCGATGGCGACAAAACGCAAGCCGCCCGCGTGAGCGGGCGGCCGCGAGCGTCGTTGATGCGCCGGATTTCAACTCGGCTATGGCGTCACACTTCGAGCGATGGCCCAGGAGGCTAGCTCGTCCCCGAAGGGACGTTCGATCCTGGGCTCGGACGCCGCTGCAGCCCACGTTTCGAATCCGTGAGCGTTTCTCACTGCTCGTTCGCACCGAGCGGGTATCGACGACGCGCGTATTCTATCGGCGCGATCGGAATCCCCGCGACGTCTCGAGATCTCTCACGCGCTTTCAGCCATTTGCGGGTGCTCCCCGCTCCCCGGCGAGAGCACCGGCTTCCCACAGGTTCTCCACGCGGTCCTGTGGAGATCCCATTCAAGGCTCAGCGCTCGAAAGACTCGCGGCGCGCGGCGGCCGAGAGTGGGATCAGGTGCGGCAATGGGTCCCGCACGACCTCGGCCCGCACGGCCGCGAGCGAGTCGGCGCCACCGTAGCTGACCGCCGAGCGCAGGTGGCCGCTGGATGCGATGGAGCACGTCGACCACGCTCCCCTTGTACGGCACCTCCAGCTCCTGGCCCTTCCGCCGGCGTCTCGAAAGGACTCCTCGGGTGCGCTCCGTCGTAGAGCGCGCCGAACACCGCCTGCGGCGAGGTCATGCCGCGGTAGATCTTGTGCTTCTGGCGCGTGGCGGGATCCTCGATCACGGTGCCCGGCGCCTCGTCGGTGCCCGCCAGCATGCTGCCGAGCATGACCGACGACGCTCCGCAGAGCAGCGCCAGGAACAGGTCCTTGTCTCGCGCACCCCGCCGTCGGCGATGATCGGCAGCTCCTCGCCCACCGCGTGCCAGGCCTCGCGGATCGCCTGGAGCTGCGGGACGCCGGCGCCGGTCTCGAGCCGTGTGCGGCAGCCGCGCCCCGGTCCGATGCCGACCTTGATCGCGTCGACGCCGAGATCACGCAGGAACGTGCGCGCCTTCGGCGGTGCCGACGTTGCCGCACACCAGCGGAACGCTCGCGTGGCGGCCGCGCACCGCCGCGATCGCCTGGGCCATCACGTCGGAGTGGCCGTGGGCGATGTCGATGAGCAGCACGTCGACGCCGGCCCTGACCAGCTCGTCGGCGCGCTCGAGGAAGTCGCCGCGCGCGCCGATCGCCGCGCCGACGCGCAGGCGGCCGCGCTCGTCCTTGGTCGAGTCGGGACGCTGGCGCGCGAGCAGGAGATCGCTCTTGGTGATGAGCCCGCGGATACCCCGCTCGTCGTCCACCAGCGGCAGCTTCTCGATGTGGTGCTCGAAGAGCAGGCGCTCGGCCTCGCGCACGTCGACGTCGGGCGCCGCGACGTGGAGGCGCTCGAACGGGGTCATGAACTCGTCGACACGGCGTTCCAGCGCATGATCGTTCCACGGCATGTCGCGATTCGAGAGGAGGCCGGCCAGGGTGCCACTTCCCCGCCGCTCCTCGATCAGGATGCCGGTGATGCGGTGGCGACGGGTCACCTCGCGTGCTTCCCGCAGCGTGGCGTCGCGCGGGAGCACGATCGGCTCCCGCACCACGTGGCCGTGCCGGCGCTTCACGCGGCTCACCTCCGCCGGCCTGCGCCTCGATCGGCAGCGCCCGATGGATGAAGCCGAGCCCGCCTTCGAGCGCCAGGGTGCGCGCCATGTCGCTGGCGGTCACGCTGTCCATGTTGGCGGAGGACGATGGGCAGCTCGAGGGCGATGGACCGGGTCAGCCGACTGGTGAGCCGCACCGCGCGGCGCGAGCGCACCACGCCCTGGCGCGGACGGAACAGGAAATCGTCGAAGGTGCGGCCGATGAATTCAGGCTCGAGGGACATGGAGCCGGAGGATAGCGTACCGAGGCCGAGCGCGGGCGATCCCAGGAGGCGAGCGCCGCCATCGAGAACGGGGCCCGCTCATGCGGGCCCCGCTCCGCCGCAACAGGAACTACTCTTCTTCCGTCACCAGCACCGGGCAGGTGCAGTGCGGGCTCGTGCTCGACGAGCCGCCGCCTCCGCATCCCGGACGGCTGGCGCGCTCGATCTCTTCAACTTCCAGGTCGAGGACGACGTTGGGCTCCATCGCTAATCCTCCTCTTCACGCCGGGATCGGACAGGTGCAGCGCGGGTTGGTGCTCGAGGAGGTTCCACACACCCGGCTTGGCCGCGCGCTCGATCTCGAGGACTTCCAGATCCATAGGGATGTTGCGTTCCATGAACTCTCTCCTTGTTCCGCGGGGGATCGAACGGCGCAGACGTCGCGCCGCACCGGGAACCCGCTGTTCCCAGTGATGGACTCTACGTTTCTGCGGCCGAACTCACGCGGCGCTGTGCGCGGCGTCTCGGTCGAGAGCCCCGCGCGGCCGACCCAGCCACCCAACAGCGCGAGGGCGCCGGCGGCGACGAACACGATGCGCGCACCGAATCGATCGCCCAGCACACCCGCGCCTCCCATCGCGAGCAACATGACGCCGACCAGCAGTGTGTCGAGCGCACTCTCCGCGCGGCCGCGCAGGCGATCGGGCACGGCCTGCTGAAGCAAGGTCGCGGTGCCGCTCTGGATCAGCGCTCGAGCACACGCCGATCAGGGCCAGCAGCGGCAGGAGCGCCAGCCAGTGGGGCGTCAGCCCGGCCAGCGCGAGGCACGGGCCCAGCCCGGCGATGCCGAGCGTCAGCGCGCGCGCCGGCGTCCAGCGCGCTGCGGGCCTGGCGAGCAGCGCGCCTCCCGCCAGCATCCCGAGCGTCTGGGCGGTCTTCACGAATCCGACGGCGATGGTCGACGCGCCGAGATCGCGCAGCATGAAGGGCACGAACAGCACGGCCACCGCGCTCATCCCGAGCAGCGTGATGGAGAAGGTCGATGAGCAGGGCGACCAGCGTCCGGCTGCCGAACAGCAGGCGCAGCCCTCGACCAGCTCCGTCATGAAGCTTCTGCGCAGCGCGGGCGCCGGCGCCTCGGGGTGCGGGGCGCGAGCGCTCACGACGATCGAGCTCAGAAGGACGGCCGAGACCGTGAACGAGAGCGCATCGAGCCCGAACACCAGGCGCGCGCCTGACGGAACAGAGCAGGATGAACCCCGCGAGCGCCGCCCCGGCGGTGGTGCACACCACGCGCGTCGTCTGGCTCAGGCTGTTGGCGGCCAGCAGCGAGGGCGCCGCCACCACTGTGGGCAGGAAGGCGGTGCGCGCCGGCTCGAAGAACACGCTCGCGGCCGCCTGCCCGATGGCGAGCGCGTAGATCCACGGCAGCATCGCGGGGCTCTGGACGAACACGATCGCCAACGCCAGCGCGCCGCGCGTCAGATCGCAAGCGATCATCAGCCGCCGCCGGTCCCAGCGGTCGACCATCACCCCCGGCGGGGAGGCCGAGCGCGATCTGTGGCACGGAGGTCAGGATCGTGAGCAGCGCCACGGCGGAGAGCGATGCCCCGCGAGCCGGCTCACCAGCACCACCAGCGCGAGCCCGGTCATCCCGTCGCCCAGCTCGGAGATCGCTTGACCGAGCCACTAGTCGGCGGAAACGCGGCTCGGCCAGGAGCGCGAGGCCGCGCGGGGACTCGTCCGCCGTCATGTGCGCGCTCCCGGGCTCGATGACTCGCCGACGTGGCTCAGATGGACCAGGAACTCCGCGGCGTACCGGCCGGCCTGATCGCGCACCCACATCTCGTCAGGTGCCGGGAGCATCTCCACGATGGCGAGCGTCGTCTCCGGCGAATCTGCGAGTCGTCCCGCCAGCAGCCTCGACCAGCCACGGCGACTCGAGGTCCACGTAGAAGGGCTTGGGATCGGTCGCGGTGTGTGCGAACACCCGCCGCGGCAACCCGTGCCGGCGCCGCCAGCGCGACACCTCGATCATGCGACGGTGATCCAGCGGTCCGAGCGCCGCGGTGACGCGGGCCAGGCGCCGGGCGGAAAGATCCAGCGGCGCCGGAACGCGACCACCCGCCCCAGGCGGAAGCGCGGCCAGCGTGTGATCCCTCCACGTCGAGACCGGGAAAGAGCGCGAGCGGCTGGAGATCCTGCCGGCCGACCTCGAGCAGGAACTGCACGAGCCCCTCCGGGTTGATGCCGCTCGACACGATCGGCAGCACGTCGAGGCCGCGGTGCGGCCAGCGCAACCGGAAGCGGCGCGCCGCCGAATCGAAGCGCACGGTCAGCTCGGCGAGCGGAATGACCTCGCGCCCGGGCGTGGCCCGGTCGCCGGCCAGCTCGATCTCGTAGCGGAACAGGCTGGGCCTCAAGCCCGCGTTCGCCGGTGCGCCCGTCGTGCATGAAGCTCAGCTCGGCGATCACCGCGCCGTCCCGCTCGAGCCACCCCCAGCTCTCCCGCAGCTCGCGCGCGATCGGTCCGTCCCGGCGCGGCCGCCGCCGGCGTGGAGATGCGCGAGCCGCGCGACCGCGAGCCCGCCGCCGGAATAGAGGCCATTGAGGGCGAGCCGGTAGTCACCGGTGTCGATCGCCGGCGCATCGCGCGCCGCCACCTGGAACAGCACCCCGCACGACCACGGCGGCGCGGGGTCGTCGCCGAGGGTGGATTCCCAGTCGAGCGTGTCGAGCTCCACCTCGTCGCGTCCCTGGCTTTGCGCCGTCCGCGCCGCCACCGCGAAGCGCTCGCGCACCCGGTCAAAGCCCGCGCGCGCGATCGGCGAGCGGACCCGCGCCGGAAGGGGCCGGAAAGGCAGCGGGGCGCGTTTCGCTCTCGGCTCGAACACGCCGTGATAGAGGTCGAGCAGCTCGACGTCCGTGTCGGCCGGTGGGCCGCCAGGAAGCGCCGCGCGTACCATCTCGATGAATCGTTGCCGTGGGTAGAGGGCGGCGTAGAGCCGCACGTACCAGTCCATGAAGGTCTCGAGCTCGGCGATGGCGCCGTGCGGCAACCGCATCTGAAATCCCGTGGCCGCGTCGACGCGCACCAGCTCGTCGTGCAGAAGCGGACGCTGATGGGGCAGCGTCTCCGCCTGGGCTTCGATCGCGTCGATCCGCCGCCCGCGCACCGGCCACTCGATAGGCGTGACACTTCATCGACCGCGCGCTCGAGCGCATCGATCTCCCCGACCAGCGGCCGGCGCAGCCGGCCGCGCGGCCCGCCTCGGCCAGATGCCGCAGGGGACGGCGCGCGCTCCACGGAATCTCCGCCTCGGCGATCAAGAGGCCGCTCTCGATCATCTTGCGTGCGAACGGCTCGAGCGCGTCGGCCGCGATCCCCGTCTGGCGCGAGACCTCCGCGATCAGATCCGCGAACGTGCGCTCGGGCGCACACCGGTCGAGCATCGTGCGCGCGACCGGGTGGATCTTCGTGCTGGCGAGCGACTTCGTCGTCGTCCGGCCGTCGCGGCGAGGCCGGACGCCAGAACGTCCAGGAGCTGCCCTTCACGCGCAGCGTGGGATTGGGACGCGGAAGACGAGCGGTGCGAACTCCGGATCGACTGCCAGGCAGGCGGCGATCTTCCGCGCCTCGCCCACCGCGAGCAGGACATCGCGCGCGCGACGATCGCGTTCTCTCCGCGGCACGAGGCGCCGGAGCCGATCTCTCCCAGCGCGGTGGCGCAGAACACGCCGTTGGGGCTGGTCTTGCTCGCGGCGCGCGCCAGATAGGCAGCGAGCTTGAGCGCGGTATGGCGCTCGCGGTGCTTCCACTCGGCGGCCGGTACGCTGCGCGAGCTGCTCGGCCTTCGCGAACAGCGAGCGGCTCACCAGGCGCACGCCTTCCTGGAAGATCGACTCGTTCCCGAGCGCTGCCAACCGTTCCGCATCGCGGAGCACGGCGGCGGCGTGGCGCGCGCGATAGGCGACGGTCACCTGCTCGAGGTGCTCGAGCTCGTTGGCGAAGTCGCTCAGCGACGCGGCAAGACCCGGGACCGTTCCCTGAGTTCGCGCGCGACCGCAGCGAGCGGCGGGATCCGGCGGTGGTGCACCGCGCGCCGCGCCTCGAGCAGCACGAGACGTTCGGACACCGCGGCGACGGCGGTCGCCGCCTCCGGGCTGCCCGAGGGTTCTCCGTCGCGGGAGGTCGCGGCGGCCGGGGCCGGTCCCGCCGCCGCATAGAGATCCGATTCGAGCGCCTCGCCCGCCTGATCGATGTGCTCGGCGCGGGCGCCCAGCGCTTCGAGCGCTGCGACGTCCTCGGCGTTGCTCAGAGCGTCCAGACGATCGAACGGCAGCGACGCGACTCGAACGATGAGCACCCGGTCCGGCGCCACGCGCGATCAGGCCGCCACCGGGCGGCGCTCCTGGAGGTAGCGATGCATGAAGAAGCGGAGGATCGCCTCGGGCGTCGACTCGATCCCGAGGCGGTTCGTGAACATGTGAGCGTAGGACCACAGGAGGTACACGAGGTCCTGGCGGATCCGGCCGGCGGCGTGGCCGTCGACGATCTCGCGCAGCACCGGAGCGGCTGCGGCCGCGAAACGCTGCACGATCTCCGCGACCTCTTCCCCCGCCCCATCGCGAGGCCTCGTCGCCGCCCGTGGCGAACAGCCGCTCGAGACCCGGCCGCAGCGCGAGGAACTTGCGCTCGAGGACCTCCAGCTCGCCGGAGGTCCACTCGCCGGTCTCGAGCGCCCACGAGAAGCCGCGCCGGTAGTAGGCGAGGCGCTGGCTCTCGTCGAAGCCAGCGAGGTCGGCGAGGCGGTCGGCGAACAGCAGCGCGACCTCGCGACGGGACTTGGCCATCACGCCGCGGCGCTCCGCGTCACACAAGTCGAGCGCGGCGAGCGAGTCGAGGTAGAACAGCGCTCCGCGAGCGCCATTCCCTCCTCCCCGCCGTAGCGCTCGATCTCGCGCTCGTACCGGGCGAAGGCGTGGCCCTCGATCACCCTGCCCGCTTGAGTCGCGCGACCAGCTCCTCGAGCCGCTCGCGCAAGGCCCTTGGACCCACGCGGGCCGGCCGAACACACGAAAGCGGAGCTGCCAGCGCGGCTCGGAGTAGCGCACGAAGAACAGGGAGTCGAGATCGGGATGCGCCGGATCTCGCGCACGATCGGCCGGATTTCGTCGAGGAGGAGAGCCTCGATGCGCTCCCGCGGAAGATAGGCGATGGTGTAGAGACACGCTTGCAGGGGCACGGTCACCCAGGTCGCGGAACGGAAACTATCGAGCGCGATCACCCGTGGGTCAGTGCCAGAATGTGCAACACTGCGCGGCCATGCTGGATCCGATTCGCGGCCTGAACACCTCCCAGCGGCACGCCTTCGTGGCCTCGCTGGCGGGCTGGTCGCTCGACGCATTCGACTTCTTCATCTTCGTCTTCGCGCTGAAGTCGATCGCGGGCGAGTTCCACACCACCCTCAAGGCCGTCTCCGAGGGCATCTTCCTCACCCTCGCGATGCGCCCGGTTGGTGCGCTGTTCTTCGGCTGGCTCGCCGAACGGTACGGGCGGCGCCCCATCCTGATGGTGAACATCGTCAGCTACTCGGTGTTCGAGCTCGCCTCGGCGTTCGCCCCGACCTGCGCACGCTCCTCGTGTTGCGCGCGTTGTTCGATTCGCGATGGGCGGCGAATGGGGCGTGGGCGCCGCCCTGGCGCTCGAGTCGCTGCCCGCGAAGGGTCGCGGCACGTTCTCGGCATCCTGCAGGAAGGCTACGTGCTCGGCTACCTGCTGGCCTCGGCGCTGTTCGCGTTCGGATTCCAGGCGCTGGGCTGGCGCGGCATGTTCATCGTCGGCGCCTGCCCGGCGCTGCTGGTGTTGTACATCCGCTCTCGCGTCGCCGAATCACCGGCGTGGCTCAGCGGACGGCGGCCAAAACCCGCCGTCATGCGCGAGGGCATGGCCGCGATCGGCGCCTATCTGCCGACCTTCCTGTTCATGGTGGTGCTGATGGCCTGCTTCAACGCGTTCTCGCACGGGACGCAGGACCTCTACCCCACGTTTCTTCAGGTTCAGCACGGCTTCTCGCCACGCACCACCGGTACGATCGCGATCGTCTACAACCTGGGTGCGCTGTGCGGCGGAATCCTGTTTGGCACGGTGTCCGAGCGACTCGGCCGGCGGCGCGCGATCGTGGTCGCCGCGCTGCTCGCCTTGCCGATGATCCCGCTGTGGGCGTACTCCACGACGCCACTCATGTTCGCCGTCGGATCGTTCCTCATGCAGTTCATGGTGCAAGGCGCGTGGGGAGTCGTGCCCGCGCACCTGAACGAGCTGTCACCCCCAGGGGCGCGAGCGATCCTGCCGGGCTTCGCCTACCAGCTCGGCAACCTGATCATGGCGCGGATGGGGCCACTGCAGGCGGGATTCGCCGAGAGCCACGGCAATGACTACGCGCTGGCGCTCACGTGGACCGTGGGGTTGGTGGGGGTGCTGCTCGCGCTCGTGGTCATGCTCGGAGGCGAGAAGAGGAGCCTGGAGATGCAGGGCGCGTCGTGAGGCTATCGCGTTGCCCCTGGCCCTGGTGCCCAGACGGATAGAGCAGCCGTTCAGACAGGTCGCGGGCTCGTCGTGAGGCCTCAAAAAGTCCTCGAGCATCCAGATGTTTCCCAGGCCCGTGTTGCTGGTGTAGGCGACTCGCTTGCCGTCGGGCGAGACGGCCGCCGAGTACATCCACAATTGCGATGGGATCAGAGGTGTCGTCCGGCCGCTGGCATCCACGTGCAGGAGCCCCACTGCTTTTCCGCATGGACAATGACCCAGGAGTGCCCATCGGCGCCGTACGCGATGTCCTGAATCCCGACGGCCCGGTCGAGCCGGATTTCGCGCGAAGCGGCATGACTCGTTGAGAGCAACCGGATGCGCGGAATGGAATCCCGCGACGTTACGACCATCGCGATCGTCGAGCCGTCAGGCGAGAGGCTCACACCGGTCGTGCGTGTCCCTCGACATGAGAAAGTTCTCGGCCACGGCCACGCACCGGATCGAACGCAGTGAAGACAACGGAGCCGTTACGCAGCTCGCAGAGCACCGGGGAAGATCCGGTCGCCAGCGGAGATCGGAACGTGGCCGTGCCCTGCGCGTCGAGCACCTTCTCGGCGAGGCCGCCGGTGATTGGAATCCGCATGAGCCGCACATGCGTCGAAGTCGGAATCGAGTCTGGAGCGTCCTCCGCGTAGAGGATCCACGCCCGGTCCGGGCTCAGGTTCGGGGAGTACTGGTCTCCGGGACCTGTCACCAGGGGCTCCGCGTTGGTGGCGCCGATCCGCTGTCGGAAGATGTCGAACGTGCCATTGCGATCGGAACAGAACAGGACCGTCGAGTCATCGGGCATCCAGGTCGGGGTCATGTCCATGCGGTCATCGAGTGTCACGCGTCGGACATCCTGAAGCGGAGCCGCCCCCGGCGGGCATGCGTCCCTCGTAGACGTCACTCTGGTATTCCAGGGCGCGCGACCGTCAGTCGCTTGCCGTCCGTGGAGAATGCCGTGGGCTCCACCAGCGCGAGACGTTGCCACTGGGTGACACGCCGCAGGCCACCCGATGGCATTCCCGAGTTCTGATCGACCCGCAGCGACCACAGGTTGATGTCGCGCTGGTTGGGAGGCGGATCGGTGAGGCCGAAGACCACCCGCCCATCGGGCAGCCATGCAGGGACCGTGTAGGAATGCAGGGGCCGGTCGGCGGTTGGAGAGTAGAAGACGCGGGCCCGCCCAGCGAGGTCGCAGCTCTCGAGTCGGACGGTCCTCGTTCTCATGTCGACGCGAGCGTAAGCCAGTCGTTTCCCGTTCGGCGACCAAACCGCCCACAGCGGAATCACTCCGCTGGAGTCGTCGCCGGTCACGCGAACGGCGTCCTCTCCATTCGCCCCGCACACCCATATCTCGGAGCCGTGCACACCGCGCCGCTTGATAGGCGATGCGCGTGCCATCCGTGGAGAGCACCGCGAACGACGCATCATCGAGCACCTTGTGCGTCCGGCCGCCGGCCACGGGCAGCGCCCACACGCCAGGTCGGGCCGTCAGCCGTGCGACCGCTGACCAGGAGCTGACTCCCATCCGCGAAACCAGTCGATCTGCGGAAACGGATAGTCGAACGCGAACCCCGTCCGGGAGCGCCATGGGATGGCTCTCGCCGCTCTCGATGGAGCGGAGTGAAAGACCGCCGCGGTCCACGACCGCGAGGGTCTTGCCGTCGGGCGAAATGCTGCCCGCCGAGACCGGATCGCCGGCGGCGTTCGAGGTCACCTGCCGCTGCTTGAGCTCGCGAGGAGGCGCCGACTGCCGACGCACATACCAGATCGCCAGCGATCGCGGCGGCCACGATGAGCACGCTCATTGCGATCGGCAGCCACTCGCGAGGCCCTCATTGCGGAGAGCGGCGGCGGTCGCTGAGTCCCTGACCGCAGCGTTTCGAAGCGCCGCGCACACCTCGCTCGCCCGCTGGTAGCGTCCCGCCGGCTCCTTTGCGAGGCATCGCCTGACGACGGAGCGGAGCCCTGACGGCACGCGATCCGGCAGTGCCGCGGGCACATCGTGCAGGATCGCCGACGCCAGCTCGAAGCTGGTGGTGCCTTTGAACGGCAGAGTCCCGCTCGCCATCTCGTGTAGCAGCACCCCAGCGCCCACAGGTCGCTCCGCTCGTTCGCCATTCTCCCGCGCAACACCTCCGGCGCGAGATAGTGCGGCGTCCCGATGACCGCACCGGTCTCGGTGAGCGCCATGCTCAGGGTGGCGCCATCTTCCTCCGGTGACTCCCAGGCGCGCCGTGCGAGGCCGAAGTCCAGCACCTTCACCCGTCCATCTGAGGTGACCACCACGTTCGAACTCTTGAGATCGCGGTGGATCACGTGCCGCTCGTGCGCGTGCGCCAGCGCCGCCGCGATCTGCGCCCCGTAGCCCACCACGGTCTCGGTCGGCAGCCCAGTGCCCCGCTCCGCGATCTTCGCGCGCAGCGGCAAGCCGTCGATCAGCTCCATCGCGAGGTAGATGCGCCCGTCGGCCTCGCCTACCTCGTGCACGGTGCAGATGTTGGGGTGGTTGAGCGTCGCCGCGAGCCGCGCCTTCGCGCAGCAGCCGGGCGCGGGCCGTGTCGTCGTGCAGCGACTCGGCGGGCAGCACCTTGATGGCGATCTCGCGTTCGAGCCTGTGGTCGCGCGCGCGGTACACCTCGCCCATCCCGCCCGCGCCGAGGGGGCGAGAATCTCGTAGGTGGCGAGACGGGTACCGGGCGTCAACGGCATCGGCGGAATCTACCCTACCGCTGAGCGACGCGTGGGACCGTGCCACTTCGCGCGGCTGCGATCGGGCCCCACGGCTCTACCGCAAGACACCACGCGGGTATTGATTCGGACTCCTGCGGTTTGTCGTCGGCGAAGACCGACACCGGGCTAGTGGACGTCGGCAGTCCCGGTAGCTACTACAAGCTCTCCGCCATTGATGTCCACGGCAACGAGAGCGCTTCACGATTCTCTCGCCTGCTCAGGATCACAGGGTATCAGACGCCTCGACCTCGCTGTCAGGTGTGGTCGCGCCTGAGACGCCTAATCCGTGCGCGAGACACAGCTACGTTGCGCTTTGGTCCACCCGCGGGGGACCCGCCTTCGCTGAGCATCTACGACGCTGCCGGGCCGGAGCGTAAGAACGCTCATCCAGGCACAGATGGCCAGCGGTAGCCACGAGACAGAATGGGACGGGAGCAATGATGCCGGGCTTCATGTAGGAGGCGGACTATGTCGCGCGACTAGCCGGAGGTCACGAGCTCTTGGTGCGGATCGTAGGTGATTCCGTGGAACGCCTGGCCGTCCGCAGAGAGCCGCAGCCGCCTAAGGGCCGTGAACTCTCGGCAATGTAGACGTGCTGGGCCCCTGAACGCGGAGCCGTGCATCGTCGACCAGGCTGATCAACGACGTCGCGAATCCGGTCCGCCGACGGTGCGCGAGCTCTTTCAAACCCAAACAGGTTGGCGACGTGGCTCGGATCCTTTCGCGCTGCGTTCCGAACTGATCTTCCACGAGATACAGGACCGCAAGCGCGATCTCCACGCGAGGGATACAGGTCAATCTCTCGCCTATCCCCTCCTCCTCAGTTCGGAATGCAGCAAGGTCTCTCTCCGGATCGCGACGACGCGAACGCTTCTTGATTCCTTGACGACGCGAATGCTTCGGAGCTCTCTCTGCGTCTCCAGCTGCATGATCGAAACTGTCTCGGATGTTCGTCCCCGCGCGTCCGATGCCATGGATCTCCCGCAAGCGTCAAGCGGCAGTGTCGTCCATGATCGGGGACTCGATTGCCACAACGTCCACCAGAGTCCAGGCCAACTTCAAGCGTCGGCTTGATCCATGAGGTAGTCACGACTCTGTTGAGGTCCGGAGCATTTTCGATAGGGGACGCCGGGCCCATACATCGACCAGACGCCGCGTGGCTTGTCCGAAAGACTGGGCCCTGGCGTGGCCGTCACAACGTCTGCGAACGGCTTCCCTGGGAAGCCTCCACAGACTGCTGGTCGACGGTGGTCGCGCCTGCGGATTCAACGCTCGTCAAGATCTGCGCGATTGTGTCTTGTCGGGATCGCGGAACCATTCGGTAGACCACCAGTCGGGTGAATGCGCCAACCCATCTTGCGGAGGACTTCCTGACGAAGCAGACTCGCGATCCCGGCGGTTCGATGCCATGGTAGGTCGCGCCGTCGCATCCACTCCTAGAAGGTAACGGGTTGGATCTCGCCGATCGCGCGCTATGGCCAGGTCAATCCGGTACCGACTCGCACCGACCTGAGCGTCGACGGCAAAACCTCTCTCAATCAACGCCCGCGGACAGCGTCTTCGAAGTCATTGGTCTCGGCTCGAATCAATGCCAGCGGTCTCGGCAAAGCCCCTGGTCTCGGCATAGGCAATGAAGCTGCGGAGGGCGCTGGCTCCTTGTTGGAGGGATTCACGCGGCAGGGTCAGTTGAACGAAGGCTCGTGATCAGGACCGCTGTGCGCCACTTTGCCCGTGGTAATCAGCACGTTTAGCCGGGCGCTCCCGCCCGGGACGTTCGAAGGGACCAAAGTTGTACGTAAGGGCTCCGTCAGCATCTTTCCATACCCAACGCTGATGATCATCGATCGCGCTTCGTCGCCTGGAACGTTCTCCAGACCTTCACGAAGCATGCAGCTCTTCGGACTCACGCTCCCAGAGGGCTCGGAGGTCGGACGGCTCTCCAGTTCCTCCCGAGGGCATCCTCGATTGCCTCCTTCTGGTTGATGCCCATCGCGACCACGCCGACCGACCGCTCTGGGAACCGTTCAAGTTGACGAAGCACGGTCTGGGCGGCTACACGAGCTTCAGCGCACGTTGCCGGCGGTCCTTTCCACGCCCGTGGACGCGCCATCAGGCACGTAAGGCGAGTTGACCCCTGGCTATTTGTCGACGTAAGAGGCCGATGGAAACGTGTGAAGGCGGCCCTCGCGTAGAAGAGCTGATCAGAGAAGGCAATGATGGCGCTCGTCGCGACTGCGGTAGTGCCACCGGAGATTGACTCATTGAAGTGAGGAACGATCGCGACGCAGTCGTCCAGCAGAGACTCAAGTGGCTCGAGGGACTCGAGTTCCTCTTCCTCGTACCCACTTCGCCACCAGAAGAGATGACATGAAGAACGTAAGTCGGTGGGAGCTGCTTCGTGTCTCCCGCCAGCGACGGTCCTGTCGGGCGCGAAGAATGGACGGCACCGCCCTCGGGTTGGAAGCTGGCTCGCCCTCATCAAAGACGAGCAAGGTCGAACTCAACCGATCCGGGCTTGAGGTACGTCGAGACTGAAATGTGGGCTCATGAGCATGCGCTGGTTTGAGGGGGCTTGGAGGACGCGCGGAATCTCCTCAAAGAAGGCGCCGGAGCGGTTTGAATGCGTCTCCGCTTGCCAAGCTCTTTTCGAAGGACCCCAACCTCACTCGCCGCTCCAACCGAGGGATCGGCGCGCCGGATTCTGCTTGCGGGCTCGCCGGCCACGGCTCTCGCATGACGAGCTACCGGAGACTCGGATCGCTTCATCGAGCTCGCGTGAAGCGCTTTCGATCGAGTCCTCTCTTGGAACCCAAGAAGGTAGCCAGCTCAGTGGATTGCTCGATCACCGAGCTGGTCCACACTGTGAAGAAGCGCTGTTACGAAGACGTCGTCCGCGTCGCACGCGCTCACGTTCAAAGAGTCAACGAAGGGGCCAAGGCCGTGTTCGTTCGCATGCTCCAGCGTGCGCCGGAGCAGAAGCCACTCCCCATGGTCGGGAGCGCTCCGCGGACTTCCTGGGCACGGTCGAGCAGTGCACGCGATGGAGGCTTGCTCCGCAGTGGCTGGCCCGCAAAACCCGCTCGGCCACAGCTCATGGATCCTCCCTAGGGCGCGATTAAGAGATGCGTTGTTGCACGGAAAGGGCTTGTAAGAGCTCGCGTGCTGCCCTTCTGACTCTCATCTGACGGATCAAGGGGAGGTTCGTGAGTGGAAGTCAGGACTCTCGTGGCACAGCATTGCCGAGCGAAGCGCCTTGCGGCTGCCGCCAGCCTCGTCGGCCGGGCGGAAGTGTTCATGACCCCACTTCGTTGGCTAGGTCCGCTTCAGTGAGTTCTGATCCAGTGGTCGCATTCAACGCACAGGACTCAGCCACGTGTAGGGCGGCGAGTAAGCTCGGCGCGGCTTCTCCGGATTCCCGGGCGAGCAACTCTCGCGTAGATCTCGGCGCCACCGCCAGTAGTCGGGAGTAACCTGAGCCCACCAGGACTTGAATCTGAGACGTGGGGCTCAGTGCCTCCGCTAGCTTCCGAGGGCTCCACCGTAAGAACCGCGCCGTGTACGGCTCGCTGTTCGAGCGCATCCTTCGCCATTACGTTGCTGCCTTCTCTAGCAACCCAGCCCGGATCAAGCAAGACGGCGGTAGGCTCAGTTCGCCAATCCTTCGGAAGCTCTTGGGAGGCGGCGTAGACGCCGAAGGCCGCCGCATGCTCATCGAAGTCGTGCGGGGATGATCTCAACCGGCTTCGAATGTGCTGCGGCTCTCGAGCGCAGCGACAATCGACAGCGAAACAGACTCGACATGCCTCAGGAGGTCTTCCGATAGCCTCCCGATCCGACACCGTGGCTCCCGACGCGTTGAGCCCTCGCCACGCGTGTGTCTTTCTGCGGTCGAAGACGGGCGCCTGCGCAGCATATGTCGCCGACGACCTGGCGGGCATCATCCAGTTGCCGCCGGCTTACCTCGAGGGAGTTCGTCCAGGGCAGTGAGAACCGAATGCCATCAGCTGCTGCGTGTGGAGACTCGCCACCCTGCCGATTCCCTGGTAGGCACTCAAGTCCGAGCGGCTCGTGCCGCTTGTGGAGTACGCTGCGCACGTAGGCATTGAGCGAGTCGCGGATGCGCAGGAAGCTTTCGTGATCCTCGCGCAGCTCGATATCACGAGCCGTAGTCCCTGAGCTCAGAGCGTGCGCCTGAGTTCCTCGATCACCTTGGTTTCCCAGCCTTCGTGCTGTGTGCCTCAAGCAGAAGTCTGAGAGGCCCCTTTCGCGAAGCCGCCAGATAGACAACGTCCAGAGCCGCCATTTTTGCACTGACAAACAGGACCCTCTGTCCGCGCGCGAGTGCGTCAGCAATGAGTGATGCGATTGTCTGACTCTTGCCAGTACCTGGAGCGACCGTGAACGACCAGATGCCTGCCGGCAGCTGCGACGACCAGCGCCTCCAGTTGACTCAGAATCGGTCGGCAGGATCGGGATCAGGGTTCGTTCGACTGGGAGCAGATCCAGGTCGTCGCCAGCGTGCCTCCGAACCTTCTGCGCTCTGCGCGAGCCAGAGCCGCAACGAGAGCGGCTTTGCAGTGCTGTCCCCGCAGCAAGTGCCGTCAGGTCTTGGTAGAGGACGAGAGATTCAAACGTGTATGTGCTGAGCCATGCCTGGTCGTGGACCTTCCAGCCGAACTCGAGGACGGTCCTCCTGATCTCATCCAGATACTTCGCAACGGGAATCGGTTGCCGGCTCTTCGGGCAACGGCTCCAGCGACACCTTGTGGCGCTCTCTTAGAAACAACTCGAGTGCTGGATTGAGCTGCATCTCTTCGTCCGCGAGCTTCAGGCGCAGAGGCGCAAGTTGACCGGACCGCTCAAGGTGAGCCGGCACCATCCAGATCGGCGTCTGCGACATGCCGAGAAGCGGATCGTCCCATTCGAGAATTCCAAATGTGATGTGGAGGGTGGTCAAGCCGCGCTCTTCCAGCGTGGTGTGCGCGTTGTCGTGAATGCGCCGGATCTTCCTGCTCAGCTCTTCGGGTGTTCCGTCGAATGCAAGATCGCCGGGGCTACGGTCCATTCTGTAGCTGGCCGGTCTTCGGTGGTCGTAGGGGGCCAAGCGAAGGATGATGGGTCTTTCGGTCGGCTTACCTTTTTCGGCATTGGAAGGAACAGTTCCTCTTCATCGAGGACAAGCCGTTTGAAGATCTCGGCCGAGAGTGGGGCACGAACCCGAAGCTTGGTCACCCTCGAGCGATTGATGCCCAGAAGCGGATTGCCCTTGCTCATATCGAGCAACCGCTCTTTCCAGCGTCGGAGTTGTGCTCGGATCCGATCCGCGTCGTAGGGGGAGCTTTGGAGGGGTCGCTACTTCGCTCACAGCCAAGCTCTCCTGAGTAGGTATCGGGAATGCAGCGGTCGAAAGCTATCTGTGCTTTCCGCGTCCACCTCGCATAAGTAATCTCGGTCGTCGCGACATCATGCCATTCCCGGCTGGTTCGCCGAAACCGGGAACGACGACCCGCCGGGCTCGTGTAATGTCCCCCATATGGCGCGCGAGAGATCCTCGAAGGCCGACGGCGCTGGTAATGGGGCTCACGCGCTAATCGTCTCCTCCCGAGCCGCCGTGAGGCTCGATGCCGCGCGGGCGTGGCTCGCCCGGCTGCCCCGCGACGCTCAGGCGTTGGTTCTGGCGCCCCATGGATACGCCGCCGACGAACTGGTGCGCGGCGACGTGGCGTCGGTCGGAACCCGGTTCGGCATTCAGCGGCTCACGGTAGACCGGCTTCGCTGCGCGACTCGCTGCACCCGAGCTGGCCCGGCGCGGCATCGCTCCAGCCACCTCCCTCGCGCTGGCTGCGGTGGTCGCGCGCGGGGTCCATCACCTGATCGCGACCGGTGAGGCAGGTCGCTTTGCTGAGATCGCAGGCCGGCCCGGGTTCCCGCATGCGGTCGTGCGCACACTCGAGGAACTGCGGGGCGCCGGAATCAAGGCCGAGACGCTCGGCAGGATCGAGCCGTGGGGTCCTGACCTTGCCGCAATCGTTGCCCGCGTTGAGCTCGAGATGGAGGCACTCCACCTCGCCGATCGTGCAGCCATGCTCGCGCTCGCGTGCGAGGCGATCGAGCAGGGTGGCGCCGCGCCTGTCGGCCTGCCGATGATCCTCTTGGATCTGCCTCTCGCTCTTGCGCTCGAGGCCGATCTGGTCGCTGCGCTCGCAGCGCGCGCCGGCCGTGTTCGCGACCGCTCCCGTCGGCGACGTCGCTGCGATTGGCCGGCTCGAGAAGATCCTCGATAGCCGAGGCTGAGATCGCCGACGACGCGACTGAGCGCTCTCTCGAGCGACTCCAGCGCCATCTCTTTGGGGACTCGAGACCGGCGTTCCGCGCCGCGGACGAAAGTGTCCGACTCCACTCGTGGCCGGGCGAGGCTCGTGAATGCGTAGAGATCGCGCGCGGATTCAAGCCGAGGCGGCACGTGGCGTGCCCTTCGATCGCATGGCGATCCTTCGCGCGCGCCTTCCGCATACCGAGCGCATCTCGAGGAAGCGTTGCGCCGTGCCGCGATCCCAGCCTACTTCGCATCGCGGTGCCACGCGCCCGGATCCGGCCGGTCGCGCCTTTCTCGCCCTGCTGGCGTGCGCGGCGGAAGGGCTCTCCGCGCGTCGCTTCGCCGGAGTACCTCTCGCTGGCGCAGGTACCCGATTCGGAGCCGGAGCTAGGGCGGACGTGGGCACCGCCGGACCACGACCTTCTGCCATCGGCGGTGGTTGAGCCGGCGCCGCGCAACGACGGTGAACCTATCGACACTGTCACGGCGAGTGAGGGCGCCCTTTCCGCACCGTGGCGCTGGGAGCATCTCCTCGTCGATGCTGCGGTGATCGGCGGGCGCGAGCGCTGGCGGCGACGTCTCGCCGGCCTAGCGGAGGAGTTGGCAGTGCAGCGCCGTGAGGTCGCCGAGGACGACGCACGCGCCGCCGGGCTCGTTCGCCTCGCGCTGGACCTCCAGCACTTGACCACTTTCGCGTTGCCGGTGATCGATCGGCTCGCGACGCTGCCCACCGAGGCCACGTGGCGCGAGTGGCTCGATCATTTGCGCGGCCTGGCGGGAGCCGCGATCCGGCAGCCATCGCGCGTGCTCGAGGTGTTGGCCGAACTCGAGCCACTCGGCCCCGTTGGGCCGATCGATCTCACCAGCATCCAGCATGTTCTGACTCCACGCCTGCGCGAGTTGGTGTTGCGCGAGGAGGGCCGACCGGCTGGCGCTGTGTTCGTTGCGCCGACCGATGGCGCGCGCGGGTGGGCGTTCGAAATCGTGTTCGTGCCCGGACTCTCGGAGAGGATCTTTCCGCAGCGGATAGTCGAAGATCCTTTGCTGCCCGACGAGGCGCGGAAGGACCTCGTGGGCTGATGGACCGCTCGCAATCAGGCCACTGCGAGTCGCTGAACGAACGGCTCTCACTTCGTCTCGCTGTCGGCGCTGCCCGCGAACGGGTTGCGCTCTCGTGGCCGCGGATAGACCTCGAGCAGGCGCGGCCGCGCGTCCCATCCTTCTATGGGCTTCGAGGCCCTGCGCGCTGCCGAAGCGCCGGCTCCCGGGCTTCGATGAGTTGCGGCGCCGCGCTGAGGGCGGCGGACGAGTGCGCCTCGGTTGGCCGGCGCCCGAGCGACCCGAGGACGCGATTGACGACACCGAGTACGACCTCTCTTGCTCGCGCGGCTCGTCGGCGAGGACGAGAAGACGAGCGTCGGCGCGGCCAGCTACCTGTTGGGTGCCAACCCCCACCTCGCCCGGGCGTTGCGCGCCCGGGGGCGGCGATGGCTCAAGCGCTGGACGCCTGCCGACGGGTTGGTGGATCCCGATCCCGAGACACGCGCCGCCCTAGAGCGGCACCGCATGGGCGCGCGATCCTTCTCCCCCACGGCCCTCGAGAACTTTTCGGCGTGCCCGTATCGCTTCTTTCTCCAGGCCATCCATCGCCTGCAACCGCGGAAGGAGGCCGAGGCGCTCGAGACGGTCGATCCACTCACGCGCGGCGCGCTCTTTCACGAGGTCCAGTTCCAGGTGCTCACGGCGTTGCGAGAGGCTGGGCGCCTACCGGTGGACGGCAACACACCTGGAAGGGGCGATTGCGACGCTCGACGAAGCGTTCGAGCGTATTGCGATGGAGTACGAGGAGCGCCTCGCCCCAGCGATTCCGCGCGTCTGGACCGACGGCATGAATGGGATCCGCGCCGACCTGCGCGAGTGGCTGCGGCGCGCCTCCGAGGGCTCGCAGGGCTGGGTGCCGTACCGGTTCGAGCTGTCCTTCGGGCTCGCCGCGCGGGCTCGTCCGACTGCTGACGCCTCGAGCGTGATCGAGCCTGTCGCCGTGCTCAACGGCGCCTTGCTGCGTGGCTCAATCGACTTGGTCGAGCGTCGCATGGACGGCGTTCTACGGGTGACCGACCACAAGACCGGCAAAGCGCGCGTCGATGACGACGCGGTGGTCAACGGCGGGGCAACGCTCCAGCCCGTGCTCTACGCAATGGCCGCCGAGCGGCTGCTCGCGGCACCCGTCGCGTCCGGGCGCCTCTACTACTGCACCGCAGACGGCGATTTCACCGAGCGGGTGATCGAGCTGAACGAGACTAGCCGCGCAAGCGCGGGCTCGGCGCTTAGCATCATCGGCGGCGCGATCGACGCGGGCTTCCTGCCGGCGGCACTCTAGCAAGGGCGCGTGCATGTGGTGCGATTACCGCATGGTGTGCGGACCGCTCGAGGAGATCCGCACCGCGCGCAAGCCTGCGGATCGGCTCACCGACCTCACGAACTTGAGAGACTGCCGTGACACCCTCCTTCGACAGGCCAGAAGAATTGGCATCGCCGACGGCGCCCGCCACAACCGACCCCGTTCCAGACGCCGCGTGCCGCGGGCTCGCGGGGGCTGAGGCCGTCTCCGACGCCGATCAGCGTGAATCGATCCGCACCGCCCTCGACGAAACAATCGTGGTCGAGGCTGCTGCCGGCACCGGGAAGACCAGCGAACTCGTACGCCGCATCGTCGCGATCCTCGAAGGCGGGCACGCCGAACTGGACCGCGTGGTCGCGGTCACGTTCACCGACGCCGCTGCCGGAGAGCTCAAACTCCGCCTCCGCGGCGCGATCGAGGAAGGTCGGCTAGACGAGACGCGTGCCGCAGAAAGCGCGGGGCCGACTCACGGATGCGCTCCCGAAGCTGGAGGAGGCGCGGATCGGCACGATCCACTCCTTCTGCGTTGATCTGTTGCGCGAGCGTCCAGTCGAGGCTCAGGTCGATCCGGGCTTCGAAGTGGCACCCGACGACGTCGCGCGGCCGCTCTTCGAGCGCGCTTTTGCCCGCTGGTTCGAACAACAACTGCAGAATCCTGACCCTGGCGTGAAGCGGATCATGCGGCGATGGAGGAAGGAGCCGACGTTCAGCAGGCGTCGACCTGAGCAGGGTCCGCGGCCGCTGCTGCGCAAGGCCGCGTGGAATCCGTCCAGCAGCGCCACTTCCCTACCCCGTGGCGCCGTGATCCCGGTTTCGACCGTGACCCGCGGATCGACCGGCTGCTCGAAGAGATGGAGGACATCGCCGGGTTCGCAAGCCGCGGCAATCCCGACGATTGGTTCACAAAGTCCCTGGTCGAGATCGCTCGGTTCATGGATGAGGTGCGCCGTGCTGAGCGCATTCGTGAGCGTGACTACGACGCGCTTGAGGCGCGATTCAGCGACCTTGTCGTCGGCAAGCAGGCGAGACATTGGGATTGGAGGGGCCGCCTCAGCGCCGATCTTCCGAAGGATCTGCGCCAGCGCCGCGACGAGCTGGCGGGGCAGCTACGCCAGTTTGCGGCCGACGCGGGCGCGGACCTCGCGCCACTGCTGCGCGACGAGCTGTGGCCGATCGTCGAGGCGTACGAGGCCGCGAAGATCCGCGCCGGGTGCCTCGACTTCGATGACCTCCTGATTCGCGCGCGAGACCTGGTGCGAGGTCACGCCGAGATCCGCCGCGAGTTACAGCGCCGCTTCACGCACTACTTCGTAGACGAGTTCCAGGATACCGACCCGCTCCAAGCCGAGATCCTGATGCTGCTCGCAGCTGACGACCCCGCGGTCACGGACTGGCGCACAGCGCGTGTTGTACCCGGCAAGCTGTTTCTGGTCGGCGATCCGAAGCAGTCAATCTATCGATTCCGGCGCGCAGACGTCGCGCTCTACCGCGAGGTCCAGCTGCGGCTGATCGGCCAGGGAGCCCGACTTGTGCGCCTCACCGTAAGTTTCCGCTCAGTGCCCGAGCTCCAAGAGGCAGTGAACGCGGCGTTCGCACCGCGGCTCGGGGGCAAGACAACGCCGACCAGTGGGTATGTGCCGCTCGCGCCCTATCGACCATCGCGCGATGCACAGCCTCCGGTGATCGCGCTCCCCGTGCCCTCACCGTATGGTGACTACGGCAAGGTGGTCGACTTCAAGATCGAGGATTCGCTGCCCGACGTGACCGCCGCGTGGGTTGAGTGGGTGGTGAAGGAGAGCGGCTGGACGGTGACCGAGCGCGAGCGCCCGGGCGAGCGCGTGGCCGTCGAGCCGCGCCATGTGTGCATCCTCTTCCGTCGCTTCCGGTCATTCCAGGAGGACGTGACTCGGCCATACGTCCAGGCGCTCGAGGCGCGCGGCCTTCCCACCTCCTGATTGGCGGCAGCTCGTTCCACGAGCGCGAGGAGATCGAGGCGCTTCGCAACGCGCTCGGCGCGATCGAATACCCCGACGACGAGCTGGCGGTGTTCGCCACGCTGCGTGGCCCCCTGCTCCGCATCTCCGACGCGGCCCTTCTCACTTGGCACGAGCGCGTCGGTGCATTGCATCCATTCCGCCCTGTGCCCGACGAGTTGCCCGCTTCGCTGGGCGAGGTCGCCGACGCGATGGCGCTGTTGCGCGATCTGCACCGCGGCCGCAATCGGCGCCCTGTCGCCGATACGATCGCCCGCCTGCTCGACGCAACACGCGCGCACGCCGGGCTCGCGATCTGGCCCACCGGCATGCAGGCACTCGCCAACGCTGGCCGGCTGATGGATATGGCGCGTCGCGCCGAGCAGCGGGGCATCGTGTCGTTCCGCGGCTTTATCGACCGATTGGAGGAAGAGGCGCAGCGCGGCGAGCCGCCGAGGCGCCGCTACTTGAGGAGGGCGTCGAGGGTGTACGGATAATGACCGTCCATCGCGCAAAGGGGCTCGAGTTTCCGATCGTGGTGCTCGCCGACATGACCGCGAAGGGAACGTTGGAGCAGCCCCTGCGCTGGACCGACTCCGGCGCGCGAGTTGTGCGTGCTGCGCCTCGCCAACTGTTCGCCGCCCGAGCTGCTCGAGCACGGCGAGGAGGAGATGGAGCGCGAGCGCGAGGAATCGGTGCGACTGCTTTACGTGGCAGCGACGCGTGCCCGCGACGTGCTGGTTGTTCCTGTGATCGGCGACGAGCGGCGAGCCGGGTGGCTCTCGGCAATCGAACCGGCGGTTTATCCGGACCACCTTTCGGCGGGTCGCCCCCTATCGCGCGAGGCGCCAGGTGTACCGGCCTTCGGTGACGATTCAGTGCCTGGAAGGCCCGCCGGAGTTGCGCGGCCGTTCGCGTCGGTCATGCCCGGGCTGCAGGCGCCCGAAGCCGGGGCGCATCGTGTGGTGTGGTGGGATCCAGCGGTGCTAAGACTCGGCGTGCGCCCGTCGATCGGGCTTTCGCAGACTCGGATACTTGAGGCCGAGGGTGCCCGGGGCGGCGAGGCGGCAGCGACCTATGCGGCGTGGAGGGCCAACCGGGACGCGACACGCGCCCGTGCCGCGAACGCGACGGTCTTGGTACGGACCGCCACCGAGTGGGCTGCTAGCAACGCGGAGATCCAAGGCGCGGAGGACGTGGAGATCGTTGATGCGCACGAGAAGGGTCAGCGGCCCAAGGGCGTGGCGTTCGGCGCGCTCGTGCACGTCCTGATGTCGGTGGTTGGGTTGGACGACTCGCGCGAGGCCGTTGCCGCGCATGCGTTCGTTCAAGCTCGGTTATTGGCGGCCACGGATCAAGACCGTGACGCGGCGGTCGAGGTAGTGGTGGCTGCACTCGCCCACCCGCTGCTGCGCCAGGCGGCCGTGGCGGCATCGCGCGGAGAGTGCCGGCGAGAGGCGCAGCTCGTGGTGCGGCTCGAGGACGGCACGTTGCTGGAAGCGATCGCGGATCTGGCGTTCCGTGCGGACAAAGCGTGGATCGTGGTCGACTTCAAGACCGACGCCGAGCTGGGCGAGCGGGAGACGGTCTATCGGCGTCAGGTGGCCTTGTACGTCTTGGGCATCGCGGAAGCGACGGGAGCGAGGGCGCGGGGCTGCCTGCTTAGGATCTAGGAACCTGACTGGCCGTAGGTGGGGCGTCTCCTCCCGGCGCTTCCAGCAAGCGGAGCGCGTTGATGGCTTCTTTCAAGACACGGCGGAACACGTCCGCGTTGGGTCCGTCACCGACCCCGAACCGCCTCATCGCCTCCTCGTAGTTCTTGCCCTTCAGGTGGGCCACTCCAGTGGACCTGAGGGACTGAAGGCCGCGCAGGAAGTCGATGATCTCGGCCGTCCCCTCCACCTGGCGGGCTTCCAGAAGCGCCTTCAGCTTTGTGATGCCCTTCGCGTTTTTGGGGAAGCTGGTGACCCCGCGCGCCAACTCCGCCTCGTTGAGGGAGTCCACCATCAGCTTCGTCAACGCGCCGACCTGCTCGTCAAACTCCGAGGGACTGTTCGAGAGAGGGACGCGTAGCACCGAGGCTACGTGCTCGTCCGCCTTCGACAGGGGAACGAACAGTGGCCACCCTAGCGATCCCTCCCACCGCTGGTTCGTCTGCTGGTACTGGTCCTTGAAGATGTGGTCTTCGGCGCTCGGCTCAGCGTAGTCGCCGTGGATCGCTCGGCGCAGGAACGTGTCGCTCATCTCGCCATCGGGGCGCACGTTGAAGCTCTTCCAGTACGGCCGCTCCCTCTCGGGGAGGTACGTGCCGAGGTCGCCGAGCCAGACGATGACATACCGCTCGTGGTTGTTGTCGAGTCTCAGGTTCCAGAGGCTGGCGCACCGGACGCCTGAGTCGATCACCTCGTAACGCGACGGGTCGGCGTAGTACTTCTGGAGCACTTCCCGGCGGAAGAACACCGGCGTCAGGTAGAATGCCCCGTCTGGATTCGCCCCATGGGGCGGAGCCAGGGCGCTCGGGTCGCACGTGTGGAGCCTGGGCTCCCCGCTCCCGTCAACGCCGATGATGAACTCCTCGTGGCGCTCCTTCCTGGGCCTGGGGTTGAACGCCCACTCGGGGCCGCCCCGGAGTATGACCTTGCCTAGGAGGCGCGAGAAGATGTTGCGCTTCTCGTAGCCGATGCGGCGAGCGTCAGACCGATGGAAGTTGTAGACCAAGTCCGCCTCGGCCTTGTCCTCGATGATTGCCTCGTCGTCGCGCAGAGCGGGCTCGATCATCCCGTAGCGGCACCGGTCAATGTAGAGCGCGAGCACCATCCCTTCGCGGTGACGTAGCGCATCAGCTCGGGACGACGAACCTCGACGCGGTCTGGCCTGAAGCGGACGATCACCTCCTCGTCGCCGTTCTCGGCAAGCCTGATGAACTCTTCGCGCGCGAGTTCGTGGAACAGGTTGTGGAACAGGCGGAACTCCTCGCAGAGTTCCATCGACGGCGGGCGCGCGCCGAAAAAGGACCGATGCAGGACGAGGGGCTCGATCCGTGCCTCGTCGCCGAATCGGTGGTACGTGATGACGTCCTCACGACCTGGCGCAACGCTGACGGAGTGGGTGGGGGTACCATCATGCCCGGGGAGGAGATCCCAGTCGGCGTTCGCGAGGGCACGCTCCACCTCTTCAACGGGGAGTAGCGCGGCGCTGATGTGGATGTCCTCGGTCTCACGCTTGACGGTCGCCTCCACGATTACCCACTCTGGGCCGCCGAACTGGGAGCGGAACGCCGGCCCGCGCACGTCCTCGAAGGCCAAGTAGCGCAGAGTTTCCTCGCGTTCGATCACTGCACCCTCGCTGGTGCGGCTCATGCCGATTGCACCGCTCCCTTCCCGTGGCACGTCTTAAGGAAACCTGCCTCCTGCTCCTCCACCGGCATCGTCTCAAGCAGGTGCGGCAGGATGTAGTTCTCAGTGGACATGTCGATGATGAACGACGGACCCACGCGGATCGCGGCCAGCCATTCCTCCATCCAGCCCCCGGCGGTGTGGACCTCCACCGGCAGGAGAGTGATCCCGACGGGCACCGACACGCCGCCGCCTGGCCGGGCTGGCATGAGAGCGTCTTCGGCATGAAATAGGTTCGGTCGCCCTTACCCGTGGAGGATGAACGACCGGACTCGATGCCAGCGCACGTCAGCGCAGTAATCGGCACCCCGGTGCACGCAGATTGTCTCGAACGCGATCTTCGCCAGAACGCGGACGAACACGGCGTCCACTCGTATCCCGTGCCGCAGGCGGAAACGGTATCCGTCGGGACCCTGCCCGGTTGGCGTGAACTCGACCGTCTCGCCCGACTTGATCGCTGGCCTCACGTGCCGCCCGTCGCTGGAGGTCCACGTGCGCTTCCCGAGGTTGATCGAGATGCGCGGGTCCCGAGGATCGCGCGTGCCACCGAGTCCGGGGGCGTTGATTGTCGCCGGGCGGCCGCGCTTAGTTCACCCCTGCCCCGACCAACATCGGGATGAGTCCGAGGCAGTCCTTGAACTGGGACTCCAACTTGGCGAGCCGGTTGTTGCAGGTCCCGCAAACCTCGCCGTTCGAGAGGACGAGTTCGTCGTGGTCGCCGAAGATCGACTCCGGAGAAGATGTGCGCCCTCGGGGATCGTCCCTCCATGGACTTCAGGCAGTAGATGCAGGGCATCTAGGGACTCCTTTCCACCCCTGCACGGTAGCACTGTGGCTCGGCGGCCCACACCTGGTGAAGCCCACGATGTCGTTGGGTGCCCCGCCTGAGGCTGTGAAGCGCCGACCACCCGTCCTGCTCTACTCAAGGCCCAGACCTTCGACCCTCTGGTCGCTGATGACGTACCCGGTGACATTGTGCCGGTCTAGGAAACTAACCACCGAAGCGCTGTGATACGCCAACCCGAACTCAACGATCCTATGGATGGTCTCCTTGAGCTCTTGGTTCTGGCCCCGGAACTCCACGACTTCTGACGCAAGGATCCGCGAGGACCGGTTTCCGAAGGCAACTCCGACCAGTTTTGGCCCGTTGTGGTAGGTCAGAACGGGACTGCCCGACATGCCCTCGAGAATCGGGAACGGCAGCAGGATCGCATGGTCCTTCGTAGCCGTTGGAACGATGCTGACGATCCGGCCGGAGAAGTACCCGTGCTCCGGCGTGATCGAGTTGCGGCCAAGAGCGAATGATCCGAATGAGTAGACGTCCTCACCGATCTGAAGGAGCGAGGGAGTCAGAATGGGAATAAACTCACGCCTGTCGGCCAACGCGTCGGGCAAGAAACAGAGGTCAGTGACTCCTCGTCGCTCAGGAACGACGCGCCTGATCTGTACGAAGCGATCGTGTTCGGGATCGTGGGTGCGCTCGCCCACTATTCGGCCCGCACTGGAATACTGTCGGAAGTCCAGCTCCGGGCCACGGAGGGCATCTGGTCAAAGTTGTTCCGGGTTCAGTGGGACGTGGTTCGGCGTGCGTCACCACTGCAGTCGGTGCGTTTCGATGGTCCCGGGATACCAAAGCCCGATGAGATGCGGATGGCGTATTTCGGGCAGATGCAGGAGGAGCTGGGCAAGCTCGATACGGCTCGCCTCGCGGTGCTGGAAGCGGTTCACGAGCGCCGACCCTTCCTGCCGAAGCCCCTCTTCCAGGAGATGGACCGCTACAACGCGCTCCTCTATGAGGCCGTCATGCTGCTGCAGGAACACCTCGAGGACGAGCGCGAGCCGTCTCAGGGTGAGAACCGCACCGCGGCGGTCGAACGGCGCAAGGGCTACCGCGTGAGGCGCGATGACCTCGTCAAGCGCCTCTCGGATCTGCACGATAAGATCGGCGACGAGATCAGGACGCTGACAAGCCCATCGCCGCCCTCTCCCCTCAATCAGCCCGCACGCTGTGGCAGGCCGAGCGCGGGCGCGGTTCCCGACTGTTCCCGAATTGGTCCACCTCAGGTGTGGCTATTCGTTGCCAGGCACTTCCCGCCGCTCCCTTCGACTCCTCCCACGCAAACGCCCCTGCGGGCTAGCCCGCAGGGGCGACGCGTAGTCGCATGCAGCGAAGTCAACTCGGTGGTGGTGGCCCCGGGGTGAGTCGAACACCCGGCACGCGGTTTAGGAAACCGCTGCTCTATCCGTCTGAGCTACGGGGCCACGGGCGCAGCAGTCTCGCGGCTCGCTTCACCTTAACGCAAGGTGGGCTCGACTGGCTCAAGTATGGCCGCGGCCCCCGCCTGCTACAAACAGTCAGCCTGTAGCTTTCAATCGGCTCTGCGTACACGCCACCATCTCCAGAGCAGTGCCAGCCCCGTGCCCCACAGGAGGCTGGTCCCGATCAACGCGCTCAAGGTTCCCGGGTTGGGATCCGCCTCCGTCCACCTTCCGATGATGAAGCTGCCCGGAAACCCGAGGACGAAGAACAGAGACGGCAGTCCCCTCGCCCACGACTTCAAGCCTGCGAGCGTCCCCCAGAGCATACTCATGAAGGAGAACATCATGATCACGAAATGCACTGCGGCTAAGCCGATGGCGACTAGTGCAGTCCTTCCCCACTTCCCTCGGCCGCTCATACCCGTGCGGGCCTCATCGCCTCGCGCCGCACCGCTTCGTCACTCAGCCGAGCGTATCGCTGTGTCGTAACGATGCTCGCGTGTCCGAGAATCTGCTGGAGTGCCGGCTCGGGGGTCTCGACACTGTCGGACCACGCCGCGCAGAACCTGCGCACTAACTCAATCGGGCTCTCCGTCTGACCTCCTGTGGTCGATCTTGCTGGCTATCAGCGCCAGCCGAGTGCCGGAGCGACGTACTTGAGGATGCTTTCAAGCACGTGGGCGTTGTAGTCCACGCCCAGCTGATTCGGGATCGTGAGGAGCAGCGTATCGGCCGCCGCGATGGCCTCGTCGCTGGCGAGCGCCTTGATGAGCACGTCGGGCTCCGCGGCGTACGAGCGGCCAAAGATGGCCCGCGTGTTGGCGTCGATGTAGCCGATCTGATCCTGGTCGCGGGCATCGTGGCCGAAGTACTCGCGGTCGCGGTCGTCGACGATCGCGAAGATGCTGCGGCTGACGGACACCCGTGGCTCACGCCGGTGTCCGGCCTCCTTCCAGGCCTCACGATAGGCTTCGATCTGCTTGCGCTGCTGGACGTGCAGCGGCTCGCCGGTCTCATCATCTTTGAGCGTCGAGCTCTGGAGATTCATGCCGAGTGTGGCGGCCCATTTGACGTCGCGTTGGAACCCGAGCCCCACCAGATCCGCTCGCGCAGGCCTTCTGAATAGGGCTCGAGGCGCAGCAGTCCCGGCGGATTCGGAAACATGGGTCGCGGGTTGGGTTCCGCGAACCCGTCGCCCTTCAGCAGTTCGAGGAACACTTCAGCCCGGCGCCGCGCCATGTCGTCAGCCGCCTCGCCGTCAGGCGGCGTGTAGCCGAAATGCCGCCAGCCGTCGATCACCTGTTCCGGTGATCCGCGGCTGATGCCCAGTTGCAGACGCCCACCCGCGATGATGTCCGCAGCACCGGCATCTTCGGTCATGTACATCGGGTTTTCGTAGCGCATGTCGATGACGGCGGTCCCGATCTCGATCGTCTTCGTGCGCGTGCCGACGGCGGCGAGGAGCGGGAACGGCGAGCCGAGCTGGCGCGCGAAGTGGTGTACGCGGAAGTACGCGCCATCGAGGCCCAGCTCTTCAGCGGCTACGGCGAGCTCGATCGACTGCAGAAGGACATCGGACGCCGTGCGGGCGTTGGAGTGTCGCGATGGAGTCCAGTGCCCGAAGGAGAGAAAGCCGAGCTTCTTCACGAAAGGTCCTCAGAGGATGGGCCATAGTGGGAGCCCTGCGGCCTGTCGACGCTTCAAGATCGTATGATGGCGTCCAGCAACGTGAGCATCCGGGAGGCAGGATACCGTGATCGCGGAGGACGCATGAAGTCCGACACAGAACCGCAGGACGCCCATGTGTTGCGGTCGCTGATCACAGGTTACGAGACGTCACAGGTCATCCACGTGGCGGCCCGACTCCGGCGTGGCCGACTTACTGGCCGACGAGCCTCAGACGGTCTCCTCCCTGGCAAGGGGCGCTGCGCGTGGATGCCAGTGCACTCAATCGTGTCCTCCATGCAATGGCAGCACTCGGGCTCGTCGAGCAATCGGACGAGGACCGCTATTTCATCACGCGATCGGGTGCGCTCTTGCGCGACGGAATCCCGGGCTCATTACGGGGCTTCGCGCTTCTCTCCGGGGAACGCTCCTATCGCGCGTGGGTGGCCTCCTTCACAGCGTGAAGACGGGCGAGACGGCGTTCCAACATGTGTTTGGCATGGACACGTTCGCGTACATGGCAGCGAATCCTGAGATCGCTGGGTTCTACAACGAAGCTCAGACCGCCGGAGCCTCCAACCGCACCGCCGCCGTCGTCGCCGCCTACGATTTCTCAGCGGGCGGTACGGTGGTTGACGTCGGAGGCGGGCACGGCACACTGCTCATCGCAATCTTGGCCGCGTTCCCTGGAGTCCGGGGTGTCCTCTTCGAACGCGAGTCGGTCGCCACCGGCGCCCATGAGCACGTCGAGGCGGCGGGACTTGGGTCTCGCTGCGAGGTCCAGGCGGGGACTTCTTTGAGAACGTCCCTGGCGAGGGTGGCATCTATCTCCTCTCCCACATCGTCCATAACTGGGACGACAAGCGGTGCGGGAAGATCCTGGCGAACTGCCGCGCTGCGATGCCAGGCGGAGCAAGACTTCTCATCCTCGAAAAAGTCCTACCGAACCGATTCGATCTCGACGCGCACATCCGTCCAGGCGGCCCTGGCGGACTTGCACATGCTCGCGATCACTGGAGGGCAGGAGCGGACGGTCGACGAGTACCGGCGTCTGCTCGCGAATGGCGGGTTCACGCTCACAAACGTGATCGTCACCTCGGTGGCGGATCGTTTGATCGAAGCTGTTCCGAGCTGACGTTCGCGCCGCATCTGCGCGAGAAGTGGCTACGACTTTGGCTACGAGGACCGTGTCAAAGCCTGTCAGCTCGTGTCCGCTTGTGTCCGGTTAACCTCGAAGCCCTCGCGCGGTTAACTCGGGCGAGGGCTTCGGGATGAGCTGCTGTCCGCAATGACTTGGCGCGATGCGTTCGATCCACGCCGAAAACGGCTCGGAGCGATTAGGAAACCGCTGCTCTATCCGTCTGAGCTACGGGGCCATGGTGCAAGAAGATAGCGTACTCGGCGGAGTGATGAAATCGCGCAGAGCAGAGGTTCAGCAGACCGCTGCTCATCGGACCGCGCAAGAAGGATTCGCCACCATCAGCGCAGATAGGGCGCAACATTGTCGCGGATGATGGCGAACTCCGCATCCGTCAGGGGGCACCATGCCGCGGAAGGTCCCCCACTCCTCATTCGCGCGTCTTGCGCCCCCGAACACGGCGTCGGATCCAAACAGGATGCGCTCGGGCCCGATCTGGCGAATCTGCCTGGCGAGCAGCTCGAGCCGATCGCTTCCTGCAAGTCCGCGACGGTGGCCACGTCGAAGAAGAGGTTGCGGGTCCGTGGATCCTTGGCCTCGATGGCCTTGGCGAAGACCTCGAGCGCTTCGTCGTTCCAGCCCGGACCGGAGCCGGCCAGATGCGCGATCTGCACGACGACCTCCGATGCGCGGGGAAGGATGGCCTCGAGGAAGACCTCGGCGTTGCTGCGCCCGACTGCCGGGCTGCCGGTCGCGAGATGCACCACGATCGGCAGCTTGAGGCGGTTGGCGGCCGCGAAGACCTGCTGCACCCGCGCGACGTGCACCGGGTCGCTCAAGTCCACGCCGCTGTTGTTGAGCTGCAGCTTCAGGCCCTTGAGGCCGAGTTCCTTCGCGCAGCGCTCGATCTCGGGCAGCGCGGTGTCGGTCAGCGGATTGACGCCGCAAAAGCCGATCAGTCGCGTCGGATGGCGAGCGACCTCGCGCGCGGTCCAGTCGTTCTCTGCGCGGATGGCGCGCCGCCGCATCCGCGAGCTTGGGCCGCGACGGGCTTCTCGAAGATGTAGGCGCCTGACAGCACGACGGCGCGCTCGATCCCGGCCTCGTCGAGCAGCTTGACCAGGGCGTCGGCATCGACGGGCTTGTAGGTTGGCGGGCCCGGGATTTGATCGCCTCCGACGTGATCAGCCATCGCCCGCTCGCCTGCTTCGCCATGGTGAACAGCGCGATCGCGACGTGGCGATAGTCCCTCACGTCCCCGCGCGGCTGCGGCCGCGCGAAGACCGCGGCGATCTGCCGGACCGACCCGCTCTCGGAATACGCGAAGGGCGTGATCGCGTAGGCGCGGGCGAAGACACGCTTGGCGAGATATTCGCTGACCGCCCCTCGGCCGACAAGGATCGCATCCTGGAGGAGCAAGGTCTGGTCAGCGTACTGCGCCAACACCACCTGGTCCGGAGTAGAGCGAAGCGAGCGCCGCCGAATCGTTCCAGGCGGCGGCCCGGCGGCGGAGCAGGTCCTCCATGTCCGGAGGCAACGCGACGGCCTTGAACTCCGATTCCTCCGCTCGCGCCATGATCGGCGCCAAATCGGGGCTCAGCAGATGCTGGTGGTGGTCGACCTTGGGTCCGTCGCGCGGAGCCGGCGGCGTCGCGGCGAGGGACGCGACGGCCAGGGCGATCAAGAGCGGCAGGAGGCGCATGAGTCCATCATGCCGACGGCACGTTGTCGGAGGGAGACTTCCGAGAGGCGATGGTCGTGCTCTTGCGAACTGGATCCTCGGTCACCATCCGGTTGCCCTGTCGATCGCCGCAGCGGGAGTGGGAATGGTCAGCCTGATCGCGCATGCCCACGATGCGAATACGCCCTGGCCTACGGCCTGGCTGCTCTCCGGGGCTATCGCACTAGGTCTGGTCGCCCTGATCCCCATCTCACGTGCGCTCTCTGACGCGGCTCGACTGGCCTCGGTGTATCGACCGCTCGAGATCGCGATGGCTGTCGGGGCAGTCGTGAGCGTACTGATCGGCATGGCGCAACCAGCGCCCTGGCTCTTCGCCCTATTGCTGGTGGTGGTCTTGTCCCTGGTCTGGGCAGTCGCCATTCGGGGCTTTCTTCTCGCCGGCGCCTGGGCCCGGGAGCAGGGTGAACGGAAATGATCCGGACTCTTACTTCGTGGCCCGGCCGTGTCCCGCGTGCGCACGGCCGATTGCGGTCTCGACCGCGGCGACGAGATCGTCGTAGTCCCAGGCCCCGTCATAGCGCTTGCCGTTGATGAAGAAAGTAGGCGTGCCGTTGACGCCGCTGCGGACGCCGCTCATGAAGTCCTCGTGGACGCGCTCGCTCATCTGGGGCGATCGAATCTCGCTCAGTAATCCCTCGGACGCGATGCCGAGCTGGGACGCGTACTTCACGAGGTCCATGGCGCCGAGCCGGTCCTGGTGATCGAACAACGCATCGTGCATCTCCCAGAACTTCCGCCGTGGTCGCCCGCGGCTTCCGGCGGAGGCAGCCGCGAGCGCGGCGTGGGGATGGGCCTCGGTGATCGGGAAGTTGCGGAACACGAAGCGCAGTCGCGGGCCGAGCGTGCTTTTGGACCGCCTTCACGATCGGGTAGGCGCGGCCGCAGTGTGGGCACTCGTAATCGCCGTACTCGACGAGCGTCACCGGCGCGTCGGCCGGTCCCTCTGCGTGGTCGCGTGTTCGCCGACCGGTCGCGAGAGGCGAGGTCCCTCCATCTCCCGGTTCATTACGCACCGGCCTTCGCGTCGAGCGACTCGAGTGCCGCGAGGATCCCTCCGCTCCGGGGTTGATGCCGATCGGCGAGACGTAGCTCCACCGGATCACTCCCGCAGAGTCGATGACGAAGAGCGCGCGGTCGCACTCCCCTTCCTTCGCGTCGTACACACCGTACGCCTCCGCGACGGCGCCCTTCGGCTCGAAGTCGGCGAGCAGTGGGAAGTGCAGCTTGCGGTCGCGCGCGAACGCGCCGTGACACCACACGCCATCCACCGAGATCCCGACCAGCTCGGCCCCGTGCTTGCGGAACTCCGGCAGGATCTCGTTGTAAAGGCTCATCTGATCACCGCAGACCGGACTCCAATCCGCGGGGTAGAACGCGAGGATCACGGGGCGACCGCGGAGCTCGGACAACGAAACGCTCTGGTCCGGGGTGCTCTTGAGTTTGAAGTCCGGCGCCTTCACGCCTGGGCCCAGAGGTCGCCGGTGCTCGTGCGCCGCGCCCTTTCGTTGCTGGTCATTCATCCGAGGACTCCCGTCGATGGCGATGCGACGCAATCCTGAGGGGCTGGCTGCTCCAGCGGCGTTGGCGGTGAGGAAGCTCTACCGCGAACTCGGCCCGGTACGTCCAGCGCGAGCATGCCGAGCTTGCGGACATCGATGGCGCGCAACTCCTTCCCGGAACTCTCAGGACTACATGAGCTGCTGTGAGCCGCACTATTTGGCGGCCAGAGTCAGGCTCTTTGTTCCTCTTTGTTGTTGCTGCGGCAACAGAAGGACAAATGGATTCCCTCACCGAACAGCGCCCTCCCACTCCTTCAGGAACTGGACGTGGTTCTCGCATTTGTGCAGCCAGGCGAAATGGGCGACCTGCCTTCCAAGCGACTCGAGGCGATCACGCAGCTCCTGGTCGCGGGGCTCTCCGCGTGAGTCGAACGCGCCCTCGGAATCGGCGATCGATGCCTGGATCGGAACCACCCACGCATGCAGAGCGCGCCCGATGGTCCGCAGATGGCTCAAGGTCTCGCTCGCTCCCAGGCGCCCACCGGCGACACCGATCAGGCCCACCATCTTGCCCTCGAACTCCTTTACACTGGTCAGGTCCAGTGCGTTCTTCAGAAGGCCGCTGACACTGCCATGGATCTCGGGCGAGCCAAGAATGACTCCATCCGCGGCGCGAATGTCCGCGAGGAATCTCTCGACGGCTCGTTTGCCCGGCTCCTCCCGCTCGCGACCCAGGAACGGAAGGTCGTAGCTGGCCAGGTCGAGGAGCTGTGCCCGCGCGCCATCGCGCTCAGCGCCGTTCAGAGCGCAGCGCACCGCTCGGCGCGTGGCGCTCGTCGCGCGCAGGCTCCCGGCCAGGCCCACGACTCGCACCACGACCGAGTCGTCTGGCGAGCGACCAGGCTCGACGGCGCTCAACGGACCGCGCCGAGTTTCTCGCGCACTGCGGGGGCCACGCGGGTCCCGATCAGCTCGATGGCGCTCATCAGCTTCTCGTGCGGCAACGAGGCGGCGTTCATCTGAAACGTGACGCGCGAGATGCCGCCCAGCGCGTCGCCGTGGCGGACGATCTTCTCCGCCACTTCGTCTGGATCCCCGATCATGAGGGCCCCTTCCGGCCCGAGCTGCGCGTCGAAATCACGGCGCGTCATGGGGCGCCAACCGCGCTCTTTCCCGATGTCGCTCACGGCCTTCGCGAAGCCGGGGAAGTAATCGTCGGCAGCTTCCTTCGACGTCGCGGCCACGTAGCCGGGAGAGTGCATGCCCACCTTCAATCGCTCGGGCGGGTGTCCAGCCCGCTTCCCCGCCTCCCGGTAGAGATCGACCAGCGGTCTGAAGCGCCGCGTTTCGCCGCCGATGATCGCGACCATCAGTGGCAAGCCGAGCGCGCCGGCGCGCGCGAACGATTGCGGCGTTCCGCCCACGCCGACCCAGATCGGCAAAGGGTCCTGCACGGGTCGAGGATAGATCCCCTGCCCGGTCAGGGCCGGCCGGAACCGGCCGGACCAGTGGACGTGCTCGTTCTCGCGGATCTCGAGCAGCAGGTCGAGCTTCTCGGCGAACAGCGCGTCGTAATCCTCGAGGTCGAAGCCGAAGAGCGGAAACGCCTCGATCGAGGAGCCGCGGCCGACCACCATTTCGGCCCGGCCGCGCGACAGCAAGTCGAGCGTCGCGAACTCCTGGAACAGCCGCACCGGATCGGCGGCGCTCAGCACCGTCACGGCGCTCGTGAGGCGAATCCGCTCGGTGCGGGCGGCCGCCGCGCCGAGGATGACGGGCGGGGCCGAGTCGAGGAACTCGCGGCGGTGGTGCTCGCCGATTCCGAACGAATCCAGCCCCAGCCGATCGGCGTGCTCGATCTGCTCGATCAAGTTGCGCAGGCGATCCGACTCGCTGACCGTGCGACTGTCATCGGTAAAGGCCGCGGCGAAGCTGTCGATGCCGATTTCCATGCCGTTCTCTCTCCGATCAAGCCGGGCCGGACGCGGGGGTCCGGCGCGCGTCGAGACTATAAGGGCCAGCGCCAAAGTGGGCCACGAGCAGCGTCCCGCCGAGCAGGCCCAGGTTCTTCATGAACATGGCCAGCTGGATCTGCGCCATCATGGGATCCTTGACCGCCCAGAAGGCGTGCATGCTGAGCGTCACCGGGACCAGGAACGCGACCAGCAGTGCGGCTCCCACACGGGCGCGGAATCCCATCATCACGCTCAGCCTCCAAGGAATGCCAGAACCCCCGAGGCGGGAACGATGAGCGGTGCGAAGGGAACGCCGACCGACTGGGCGTAGCCGATCGTGGCCGGGTTGAAGTGCGAGGGGCCGGCCATCAGAAAGATGGCGGCAAAGAATGCCCGCCCGATCGGAACGAGCGGGGCGGTGAGGCTGTGCGCGCTCGCCAGCGACGAGCGACTCGAAGTCATAGAGGTGGCGACGGACACGACTGGTCCTCCTGTCTCGAAGGGACTGCTCGACTCGGCCTGCATCGGCCGGATGACAACACCATCAGATGGCTAGTAGGATGGGACGGGTTTGGGACGGAGCAGCCTCTAAAGTCCAAAACCACGACGAATCTGTCCAGAGCCAAGCGAGCCTGAGTGTCCACCAAGCAGCCGACCCCACCGTCCCCAACGTCATCCGACGTGCTCTCGCAGCTGCTCGAGGCCTTCCGGTTGAAGGGCTCAGTCAGCGCACAGGTCGCCGCGCGCGCTCCGTGGGGCTTTTCGGTGTCCGAGAGTCACGACCTGGGCCTGCTGGTGGTCATGCGCGGCCGCATGTCGTTCGAGATGGAGGGCGCGGAGCAGGGCGCTCTCGAGCTCGCCACGGGGACGTCATCGCGATGCCGAACGGGGACGCCTTCACCTTGCGCGACGCGCCCGGCTCGCCAGTGATCCCGATCACCGACGCGGTGCCCTGCCTGAGCTGCGGCTCTCCATGCCGGGCGCCCAGACCGAGTTCATCATCCTGCGCTGCGCGCTGAGCGGCGGTTGCACGAATCCCCTGCGAGCGGGGCTGCCACGGCTGCTCCACTTGCCGGGAAGCGACGGAGCGGTGGCCCGCTGGCTCGAGCCCACCGTGCGGCTGCTCGCGCTCGAAGGCAGTGCGCCTCCGACTGGCCGCACCACGGTCCTCGATCGACTTGCCGAAGTGATCCTGATTCACCTGATCCGCGCCTGGCTCGATCGGCAGTCTCCGGAGTGCGGCGGCTGGTTGCGCGCGATCACCGATTCGCAGCTCGCACGCGCGCTCGCCGCGTTCCACGCCGAGCCGGGTCACCCCTGGACGATCGAATCGCTGGCGCAGGCCGCGGGCATGTCACGCTCCGCGTTCGCCGCGCGCTTCAAGGCGCTCACCGGCCAGACTCCGCTCGATTACCTGACGGAGTGGCGTGTGCAGCAGGCCAAGGCGCTGCTCGAAGCCGCGGAGCAGCCGCTCAAGCAGATCGTGGCTTCGCTGGGTTACGCCTCGGAAGCCGCGTTCCGGAACCGCGTTCAAGCGGCGCGTCGGGCAGACACCCGGCCGGTATCGAGCCACGGTGCGAGCCGCAGTGACCGACTCGAAGTAGGAGCCGCCCTCGCGGCGTCTAGACGAGCTCGATGGCCACCTTCAGTATCTGCCAGCGATTGCTCATTACGTTGTCGAGCTCGACGTCATCGAGCGTGTAGGTCGTGTGATCGATGGTCCCTATGGTGACGAACGCGCCTTGGTTGGGCACCTGCCAGGGTGACGTGTGCATGAAGGTCCCTTGCCACCCATGGGGGTGAGCCTCGTAGAGAAAGTTCCAGTCATCATCTCCCTGCCAAACCTGTTCCCAGAGTCTGAAGGAAGTGGAGAGATTGCCTCCCATCGGAGGACCGCCCGGGGTGACATAGATGAGGATGTCCGACCACATCTCGTTGTGAGTGAACGATGAGCCGAACTCGTCCTCCCAACGGAACAGCCCGCGCGCGGCTCCGCACGCCAGGCTGACCCAGAACCGCCAGTTCTTCTTTGCGCCTTGCGCGGGGACCCAGAAACCCACGAACGAAGGGGTCTCCTGATAGCACCAGTCGCTGTCGCCCGGCGAATCGTTCTGGTAGATCACTCTTGCCCCCACCTTGCCGATCGCGCCATCCAGCCACCACTTGCTCACCGCCGAAATCCCGCTGGTGATCTGGTGGTAGAAGGTGGAGTAACTCCAGGGGAACGGCGGATAGGCGGCGAACGGAGGGTTGTGCCGGCCCGAGCGAATCGCCTCGGGAACGTCCACGTCGTCGAGAGCTTCGGCGGGCGCGCAGGTCACCGCGATCTGTCAGTTTCGTCAGGTCGCGCGCGACTCCTTCGCGCAGACTAAGGAGCTTCCGCGTGTCCGTGCGCGGGATGATGCCCTCCATCTCACGGCGGAGTCTCGTGGCGATAGTCTGCGATCCGTTGGTTACTGGAGTCCCCGGCTTCGGCCAAGGCTCTGAGCTTCTGATGACGGTGCTGGAAGAGCTGAATGTCGCTTCTCGAGGCGATCGTTCCCCAACAGCCGTAGCTTTTCGGCCCGATAGTGATCGAGAAGCGCAGCCGAGTGGGACGCGATGGCCTCGTTCCTCTGTGCTCTGGCGGACTCGATCTCGAAGACTTGTCGCAGGAACGCGTGCGAATCGGCGCGATCGCCCCGACCATCTCTCAGTGAGTCGAGATTGAGAGATGCGCCGAATTCGTGAGCAAACGACGAGCAGGATCTGACATGACGTCCTCCACATGTGGCCCAGGACGGACTGGATCACATCTAGGAGAACGGATCTGGAGGCTTGGAGCGCACGGTGCACACAGGCTCGAGCGACTTGGAGAGGGCGACGAGGGAGCCTCCGGTAGTCCGCTCAGCCGGGTTCGGTCCAGAAGACAGACCTCGGAGAACCTCGATTCAGCAGCGGGAGCTGGGCCGCCACGGGCGGACACGTCGTCGCAAGCGCTCACACCGCGACGCTAATGATGACCTGCTCGAGGCTTGCCTGCCGGCGTCGGGAGCGCTTTCGGTTGCTCGCTTCAGGTCGAAGCGTGCGTGCAGCTGCTTGTCGTCAGGCAACTGGAACGTCCAATCCTCCGTGTGATGATCCGCGCTGACGATCGTAAACGCGAAATGCCGCAGGTAGACTGGCTTCGTGCTGCCCGAGATGTCGGCGAACTCGAAATCCACCCTCTTCGGGTCCGCCGAGTTGTGAGCCACCAATCGGGGCCGGTTTCCGGCCTCGCAGTAGTGGACCAGGGTCAGGCGATCACCCTCCACGTAGATCATGGTCGGCTCGGGAACTCCTCCTGGGCGCAATCTCATGCTCCAGGACACTTCCGCGGGAGGCCAAGCGCATCGTGACCTGGATGGGCCCCTCGATGTCGGGATCATGCGGATCGGTGGTGACCGAGCCGGTCCACTTGCCCGCCAGGCCCTTCAAGACGTCGAACGAGGTTCGGCGCTTCGCGCTTCGCAGGGATCGCGTCCTGCGCGGGCGAAGGGTCTTGCCCAAGAGCAGGCCGGAACTGCGCCAGCAGCCCGACACAAAGCACCGTGGCTCGCAATCTCACTCGACACCTCCTTGGGAAGCCAGAGCGGGGTTCCCGCTGTAGCGCTTGGATCCGCCGCCTATCCCTTGAAAAAGCTGCACTTGATGTGGTACTGAAAGGCTGCGAAGGGCTGATGCCCGCGTTACCAGTCCGGACCAGATCCGGTGCGACGGTCGTAGATAGGGAGAGCCTGGGTGACCAAACCCCGCCGCCGCTTCTCCATCACCCGATTCACGATTCTCGTCGCATTTCAGCTCACCATTCTCCTCCTGGCGTTTCGCGCCTTGCTCCCGAAGCTCTGGGCGACCAGCCTGGCCGCGGGGGATGGGCCTTCATCATGGTCTTTCTCGGGATGCATCTTTTCATCGCGTTCTTCGAGTGGCTCTTCCATCGCTACGTCCTTCACGGCGTGACCGTGTGGTGGCTTCAACGATTCGCGCGAGGACACCGACATCATCACAGCCTGACGCCCATTCGCCTCCGGCCCGTAGCGCCTGGCTCGGGCCGCATCGTGTTGAACGACTATCCGATCACGCGCGAAGAGCAGTACCCCGATTCGGACTTCCCCGTCTATGCGCTCGTCGCGTTCTGGGTCCTCTTCACACCCTGCTCGCCGGCCTTCAATTCCTGTGGCCGGGGCTACCGATCCTCCTGGGCGGCTATTCGGCAATCGCGTTGTCGATGACGCTGTACGAGATCTTTCACGCGATCGACCACTGGCCGTACGAGTGGTGGCAGAGGGCCCTGGAGCATCCGCGATTCGGAGCCTTCTGGCGGCGCCTCTACGGTTTCCATCTCATGCACCACGCAAACGTCGGATGCAACGAGGCCATCTCGGGCTTCTTCGGGTTGCCGATCCCGGACTGGTGCTTCTGGCACCTATTTTCAGCCGAAGGAGCTCTTGCTCGAGGGCCGCATGGCGACCGCACGAGACTTCGCGATCGGATCCCCCCACCACTTCGTTCGCTGGCTCGACGGTTGGGCACGACGGCGCGAAGCCGGGATCGTGCGCCGCGAGGAGTGATCGTCTGCGACGGGCTCTCTCCCAGGCTTCGCTTACCCCAGCGAAAGACGCGCGTCGTGAGGGCCAGGCAGATCGCGATCGTCAGCGCGAGCGCCCCCAGGTGCGGCAGCAGCACGAGCCAGCTCTGCGCCGACCCACGCGCCGCGCAGGAGCGCGACTGCGTGCGACATGGGCAGCACGGCTGCCGATCAGCGCCCACGGCCGAGGCAATGACGAAAGCGGCACGAACATGCCCGAGACCCCGATCATCGGGTAAAAGATCGCGCCGCCGATCACCTGCGCGAACCTCGCGGTACCCACCCAGCTGGCGATGACGAAGCCCATGCACAGGATCGTCACCGTGGTCACGAGAACCGCGAGCGCAAAGCCCGCGAAGTGAGCGTGAAGCGGGACCGGGTAGAAGCGCCGCCCGGCGAGAATCACGAGCAAGAGCGAGATCCCCGTGAAGAACAGCTTGACCAGCACGTGCGCCGCGAGGATGACCGCCGGCCGCAGCGGCGTGGCTCGCAGGCGCTTGAGGATGCCACCTTCGCGGTAGATCGAGATGACCGCGACGAGCGAAAGCGCGGCGTTGATCGAGATGAAGATGGAGACGAACAGCGGCAGGTCCTGCGCCAGGAACTTCGTTGCCTCTACCGAGTGATCGGTGGCCGGGCTCACGGAGCGGCCGAGCACGAGGAACATGAAGAGCGGAATCCCGATCGCGCCGACGAACCCGAGCGGCTCGCGCACGAAGATCCGGATCTCGAGCCAGGTGAGCTTCAAGAGACGCCGCATGGTGGCTACCTAGTCGCGGATGACGTGCCCGGTGAGCTTGAGGAACACGTCCTCGAGCGTCGGGAACACGGTGCGAAAGTCGCGAACGGTGAGCGCCTGGGCGGCGATGAAGCGAATGACCGCGGTGACGAAGTCGTCGCCCTGCCCCTGCACGGTGTAGGTGTCGCCATCGACGCGCACCGACCCGGCTCCCACGATGCGCTCCAGCTCGCCCACGAGGCCCTGCCGATCGCTGGAGAACACCACGCCGCGCTCGGGGCAGTGCTTGCGGACGAGGTCGGCGGGCGCTCCCATCTCGATGAGCCGCCCGTGCTCGATGATCGCCACACGATCACAGAGCCGCTCAGCCTCTTCCATCAGGTGCGTGGTGAGAAAGACCGTCTTGCCGCGGCTGCGGATGCCGTTCACCAGATCCCAGATGGCGCGACGGGCCTGCGGGTCGAGTCCCGTGGTGAGCTCGTCGAGGAACACCAGCTCGGGGTCGTTGATGAGCGCGAGCGCGATGAAGAGCCGCTGCTTCTGCCCGCCCGAGAGGCTCATGAACGAGGCGCTTGCGCTTCTCCGTCAGTCCGAGCTGCTCGAGCAGGGCGCGACCGTCGACGGTGCGCGGGTAGAGCGACGCCCACAGATCGACCGCTTCCCAGACGCGGATGCGCTTTGCAGCTGCGCCTGCTGGAGCTGGACGCCGATGCGCTCCTGCAGCGCCTTGGCGTCGCGGGCGGGGTCGAGGCCGAGCACCGTGGCGCGGCCCGCGTCGGCCTTGCGAACGCCCTCGACGCATTCCATCGTCGTGGTCTTGCCAGCGCCCGTTGGGTCCGATGAGCCCGAAGATCTCTCCTTCGAACACCTCGAAGGAGACGTCGTCGACGGCCACGGTGGCCGCCATACAGCTTGCGCAGGTGGGCGACTTCGACGACGCGCTTCCCCGATGCGCCGGCGGACGGCCGCGGCGTCGCCGTCATCCGCCGGATCGCCTCTTCGTGATCAGCCCATCGATCGAGAAGCGGCCCGGCCCGGTGAAGAGCAGAGGCAGGAAGGCCGCCAGGTACATGAACGCAAGCTCCTTCCGACTCCATGGGTCGTGCGCGTGCTGGATGAATCCAGCCACCAGCATGAAGATGACGATGGGAGTTGCGGCCCAGCGAGTCAGTAGTCCCATGGCCACCAGGGAGGAGCAGAAGACCTCCGCGAACACCACGAGGGTGAAGCTGGGGACGCTCCCGATGTGAAGCGGATCTGGGAACTGCCCCGCCTGCTCAGCGAAATGGGTGATCTTCGCCCAGCCATGCCCCAGGAACAGCATGGCCCCGGCTCCCACTCGAAGCAGGAGAAGCCCGATGTCGTGGATCGGTCGGTTGCCGTTCAAGAAAACTCCCTCCTCGGATCACGTGTGGGTCGAGGCATTGAAACCGGCTGGTCACCGGGTCCGTAATAGACCCGTCCACTTGGTTCTGGAGCCATCGGCCGAGCCGATCCTCCTCGGATTGGGCCCACACTATAGGAGTTCCCATGAACAAGAGTCGCCTGTTGTGGATCCTGGTCGCGGCCAATGTCCTGTTCGCCTTTGGGTCGGTGGGGGCAGAGGCATTCTTCGGCTGGACGCTCCCCCGCGCTCGCCGAGTACGAGCGTGCCCAGTTCTCGAGTTTTCTCGATTGCACACCCGACCGACGTACTCCAGCTCCTCGTGATCGCGAGCATCTCGCTGCTGGCGTTCGCGGCTTGGATCGGGCTCGCGAGCTTCTGGCGCTACGGACGAGAGCTCTACCTCGTCTCGTGGGGCGACCTGGATCCTCTTCATTCTGTTCGCCGGAGCTCAGGTGAGCACGTCGGTGGGCTCCGCGTTCGGAGCGCTGGATGCGATGGTGTCCGGGGTCATCGTGGGCCTCGTCTACTTCTCGGAGCTGGCCCGTCGATTCGAGCGGGCGCCGATCGACGCAGGCGGGAGTGAGCCTTCGGCCCGATCGAGCCTGAGCACCGTCACACGGCGCTCTGCTGGTGGAAGCCGACCCGCGATGTCAGGACTTCGCCTTCCGCGAAGACTTGGACTTGCCAGAACTATTGAGAGCGACCGCTTGACGAATGAGCGCCTTGAAGGCGGACGCGTCGACTGCTTCCCCTTCGTGGATGTCGATCGCGCGGCGCACGTTTCCGTCGAGACTCGAGTTGAAGAGACGGGCCGGGTCCTTCAGAGACGCGCCTTTGGCGAAGGTGAGCTTCACGACCTGCTTGTAGGACTCACCCGTACAGATGATGCCGTCGTGCGACCAAACCGGTGTGCCGGGATTGGTTGCTGACCCACTTCCACTCCTCGACCACGTCCGGGTCCGCTTCCTTGATGAGCTTGCGCATTCTGTTCGAGGGTTTTCCCGCGCCAATCCGCGAGTTCGGCGATTCTCTTCGAGAATGAGTTCCGGAGCCGACTGGGCTTGGCTTCCGTCCGACTTTTTCATGGTCCCCTCCTAGCAGATCCAAATAGGTCCATCCAGGTCACGCCGACCTGCGGAATGGAATGAGTTGGCGGATGCGGCTGTCCCGCAAGTACAGGCCGCCCCAGGCGAGAATTCCCACGACCAACGGAATCACCGCGCGCGCCGTGTCTGCGACCCGCAAATGAGCGCCCACCGCGCCGCCGAGATAGCCGGTCATCACGATTGCGCCGAGGACAGACGTTTGCGGGACCAGGTAGAGCACCACCAATGCGCATTCCGCAGTCACGATGCGGGCGATGGCCGATTCAGGATAGCCATAGCCCGTCACGATCTCGGCGACCGCGAAGGTGTGGTGAGGTACCCCTGAACCAAGCGCTGCTCAGCAGCTGCGCGACGACCAAGAATGGAAGACCCGACCGGTCCAGAGCATCCAGCGGGGAGCGGAGACGGTGCGGGGCGCGTTGCTGCGGACATGGGTACCTCCGGGCGTTGGGTTGCGCTTCAACGCTTCGGGCGTGGTGCGATCAGCCGGGATTCTTCTCGAGGCCGAACTGCTTTGCGTACTCGGCGCTCAATCGCTGCCAGCCGTCGAACTTCATGAGCTCGGGGCCGAGCCATGCGTCCGATCGGTTCGCCTGCGAGGAACCGATCGAGGACGTCGAAGCAGATGTGCCAGCCCGCGGCGCCCCACGCGATGAAGCTGCGATTGATGTTGTGCCAGAGCGTAAGGCGCGTGCCGCCGCCGAGCGGTTCGAGCTCCCAGCGGACGTCGCCGCCTCCCAGTCTGTACTCGAGCAGCCTCGGCGCCTCGGCCCGCTTCACGGTGGTCTCGGAGACCTGTGCGGCGTCCCGACGGTCGAGAGCTTCACCGGCCCGACGGCTGCCAGATTCCTATCGGCGTCGAACGGCGCCCATTCTCGGAGGTGCGCCGGATCGGTCAGCGCCTGCCAGACCTTTGCCGGCGGGTGACCGAAGATCACGGACCAGGACGAGCGTCCACTCGTCCCCTTCCTTCCGGACCTCCGCGCCTGCGGCGGGGCCGGGCATGTAGCTCTCGCGGTGTGCTCATCGCTTCCTTCCTTTCGGGCTCGTTCGATCGTTTCCTGCGCTTCGGTGTGGTCTGCCGTTCCATGCGATCGAGGTGGCGTTCGAGCGCATCGACGTGGGCCGACCAGAATCGTCGGAACGGGGCGAGCCAGGAATCCACTTCCATCAGGCGTTCGGGCCGGAGCCGGTAGACGCGGCGCTGCGCGTCGACCCGCGACTCCACGAAGCCTGCCTCCCGCAGCACCCGGAGGTGTTTCGACACCGAGGGCTGGGGCATCCGGAGCTGGCGTTCGAGCTCCCCGACGGACCTCTCCGACGTGGCGAGGAGGATCAGCAGGGCGCGGCGGTTCGGCTCGGCGAGGATGGCGAAGGCGGATTCCATGGGTCGTATATTCCCTTATCGGTCATATGCCAGTCAAGGCACTGCTGTAGCGGCGGCTCGACATGGAATGGGCGTGGGTCGCGGAGTGTTCCCGCGTCAGGGGCTATTTCGGAGGCAGTGTCTTGACGAACGCGACGCCACGCTTCACCCAGGGCGCGAAGCTCGCGCTGGTCTTCAACGCCTTCGGGCGCGACCGACCGATCCACCCGGCCATCGAGCGCCCGCGCATCTTCATGACCGCGACGTGGGGCGGTGCGAGCACGGCGTCGGTGTCGGCCGGGTCGATGCGAACCAACAGGCCGCCGGTGCTCGACGCGCTGACGCACATGTTGCCGTTGATCAGGAACCCGAGGCCGCCGAACATCTTCTTCTCCGCGACCGCGTCCTCGTCGGCGAGGAGTGCGCGCAGGCGGCTTGCGAGATTCTCATCGTAGCTCATGACGGACGGAGGATATCACTCATGATTCCGGGATGCCGCGCGAGATCATTTACGGATCCAGCGTGACGACGACCTTCCCGCGAGCGTGTCCCTGCGCGAGGTGGCGCACCGCTCGTGAGGTCTCGCTCAACGGGTAGCGGCTGTCGATCACCGGCTTCACCTTTCCCGACGCCACGAGTTCGCCCGTCGCCACGAGGTCCTCCCGCAGCAGCCGAGCCACGAGAGGATCACCTTCTGACCCTGGAGTCTCCAGAAGGCGGCTCCGGTCAAGGTGCGAACCAGCCGCCGGCCCATCGCGTGTCCGTCGCTGCCGCCGCGCGGCGATCACGATGACGCCGCCAGGCTTCAGCACGCGGCGGCATGCGGCGATCGAATGATTCGCAACCAGGTCGAAGATCAGGTCGTAGCGGTCTCGCTCTGGGTGAAGTCGTCGCGCGTGTAATCGAATACCCGGCCGGCCCCGATGGAACCGAACCGTCTCCACGTTCTTCGTGCTGCAGACGCCGGCCACAACGGCGCCGAACGCGTTCGCGATCTGCACCGCGAACGTCCCGACGCCTCCCGCCGCGCCATTGATCCAGAACCTTCTGCCCCGCCTGCAGGCGACCGTGGTCGCGGAAGCCCTGCACCGCGGTCAGCCCGGCGATCCGGAATGGCCGCTGCGTCCTCGAAGGAGACGCTCGGAGGCTTGGAGACCACGGCGGATTCGGATGCGCATGCATACTCTGCCAGCGACCCGCGACACACACCAAAGAACCTCGTCACCGCGCTTGAATCGGGTCACTCCTTGACCTACCGACTCGACGCGCCCCGCCACATCTCGGCCCGGCCCCGTGCTTGGGCCGGCTCAGGCCGAGGAACAGTCGAACGACTGAAGGCCTGCCCTTCATCGAAGCGCCAGTCGAGCGCATTCAAAGCCGCCGCTCGGACGCTGGATCAGCACCTGGCCGTCTCCCGGCGTCGGTTGCTCGACGTCCTCGAGACGAAAGCGAGTCGGGATCGCCGTACCGGTGACAGACGATGGCGCTTCATCTGCGCCAAGTCCGTCACCGGCTGGATCGCCTCTTCGAGATCAGCGCATCGATCGAGAAGCGACCTGGCCTCGTAAAGAACAAAGGCAGGAGTGTCGCCAGATTCGTGATCATCGCAACCAAAGAACGTGGATGAACAGGAGACGGCCCGGACGTTACGTGCCGGGGCCGTGACCGAGATGGGCTCCGCGCTTGAACCGGGCCCACAGCTCCGGCCGATGAGTGGTAACAGGGAATAGGCCGATCCCCACGGCGGCAAGCAGGTTCGCGGCCGCGATCGGGAGGACGCCGATCCGCTCGAGGACGCCGGGGATCAAGATCGACGCGCCGATCCAGAACGCGACCTCCAGCACCACGAAAACGAGCCCGATCACGAGCGCCGGGTGGCGGGACCGGATCTCTGCCTGATGCGTGAGCCACGAGAGCGCGAGGCCCAGCAGGCCGAAGGCGGCGAGATGGACCATCGTGAACTTCGCCATCGCCATCATGCTCACACTCTGGACCGACTCGGCCGAAGAGGCCCTCGAAGAGCACGCTGCCCATCAGAGACGGCGTGAAGAACGCATCGCCGCGCGTGAGGACGTCGTAGGCGAGGAAGAAGAGCGCCACGGTGCCCCGCCAATTCCAGCGATGTACATCGCGTCGTAGATGAGGTCCCCGACTGAGTGCGTCGGACGGGTTCTCGATGCATCCATTTGGCCTCCTGGGAGTGGCGGCCCCGGACGGATTCTATCCCGGGGCCGCCCGGCGACCAACGCCCCGGTGGGGTAACCTCGCGCGCGAGCCACGCCCGGGCGGTATCCCAACTCACCTTCGGTCACCGCATGGCCACCCGCATCCCAGTGCACGGTCACGTCGGCGCCGCTGCGCCGCAGCAACTCCGCGAGGCGCTCGGTCTGCGGGGCCGGCACCATCAGATCACTGCGCCCGGCGCCCACGAAGACCGCCGTGCCCTTCAGGTCGGGAAGCGGATCCGGCTCGAACGGCACCATGGGGCTCCAGCAACACGGCTGCTCGCAGCACGCCCGGATAACGCAGGAGCAGGCTCGCGGCGATGTTTGCGCCGTTGGAGAAGCCGACCGCGACGATGCCATCGGGCCCGAGAGCGTAAGCGCGGATTGCCACGCCGACGAACGTCGCCAGCTCTTCGGTACGTGCCGCGAGATCCTCCTGGTCGAATACGCCTTCCGCGAGACGCCGAAAGAAGCGCGGCGCTCCACGCTCCAGCACCTTGCCTCTGGGACTCAGCAGGCCGGCGCCTGGTAGCAACGCGCGGCCGAGCGGCAGCAGATCGTGCTCGTCACCGCCGGTGCCGTGGAGGAGCAACAGCGTGGTCCCGCCCGCCAACGCTTCGGCGGCGGAAGGCGGGAGGTAGCGATGAAAGAATCCCAGCGCCTCACCGCTCACGTCCTCAGGGCCGGTCGTCTCCGCGAGGAGGTCGGCATCGGACCGGAGGACCGGCACGTGGATGCGTGGAAGGACCGCCTCGATCTCGGCGCGGAGCGGCTCGTACTGTGACGGGAGCTTGAGAGACTCGCCCAGATGGTCCATCGGCTCGTCGACCGCGAAACCCGGAGGAAGGGTCGCCAGCTCGTAGAGAACTCCGCCGGGCTCGCGGAAATAGACCGAATGAAAGTAGCTGCGGTCGATCACTGGAGTCGGGTGCAGCTGTGCGCGCTCCACGCGCTCGCGCACGGAGAGCTGGGTCGCGTCGTCCTCCACGGCGAAGGCCAGGTGATGCACGGTGCCCGCGCCACCGCCCCTCTCCCGAAACCCCCGATCTCGCGCACGTCCACGAGGGTTCCGGGCCCGCCGTCACCGATCGCGTAACGCTTGGTCGTGCCGTCCTCGCGCCCCGCGCGGAAGCCGAGCGTGTCGACGAGGACGCGCTCCGTCGCGTCGGCTCGCTCGACCCAGAGCGCGACCCCATGGAAGCCGTGGATCGCATGCTCGCGGAATCTCCGGTGCGCCGCCCCACGCTGGCCGGGCCTCGGCGCCGGGGTGACCCACGATCTCGAGCATGAGACCGTCGTGATCCTTGAACGCGAGCACCTGCTCCGAGTCCGGGCCCGATCCGCGCCGCGTCGGTCCCTCGAAGCGCACGCCGTGCCGCACGAGCCGCTCGACCCAGAGGCCGATGGCGCTCGGAAGCACGGCGAACGACGTGACCGCCACCTGCCCGCTCCCCTGCCGACCGCGGCGCGCGCCGGGCCAGGGAAGAACGTCATGATGCTTCCGGAGTCCCGGCTTCGTCCCCGAAATAGAAGTGGTACGTCTGCGGGTCGTCGAAATTGACGGTGCGCTTCACCAGTCGCAGACCGAGCAGCCCCGAATAGAAATCGAGATTGCGCTGCGGGTCGCCTGCGATCGCCGTCACGTGATGGATGCCGAGGACGTCGGACAGGGGTCCTCCCGTCGTTGCGACCGAAAGCGGAGAGCCGCCGCGTAGAGGGAGCTCGGGCGGATGCGGACCCGGCGACTCTAGCCGGAGCACGCATCCCTCCGCTAGAGACGGCGGGAGCGCTCATTCCGGGCGCCCGCGGTCGCGGCTACTTCAGCGGGCGCTGGTCTCGAGCCCCCGGGCCACGAGTGAGGTACTGTGGTCCCCGAGATCGCATGGAACATTTCGTCACGATCCTCGCGTTGATGGGCATGGTCGTCGTCGTCGCGTCGCTGCTCTCGGGCGCGCTCGAGCGAAGCGCTGTGCCGGTGGTGGCGGTGTTCCTGGCCCTTGGCCTCATCCTCGGCCCGTGGGCGCTGGGGCTGATCGACATCGGGTTCGAGTCGCCGGCACTGCGAGTGCTCGCCACGCTGGCGCTGATGATGGTGCTGTTCAGCGACGGCGTGACCCTCAATCTGAAAGAGCTGAAGCCGCGCCGTCGGCTGCTCACTCGCGTCCTCGGCCCGGGTACCTTGCTGCCCGCGGCGGTGATCGCGGTCGCGGCCCACTACCTGCTCGGAGTACAGGCGCCGGCCGCGGCGATCCTCGGCGCGGCGCTCACCTCGACGGATCCCGTGCTGCTCCGGAACGTGCTGCGGTCGCGCGCACTGCCGGACAACGCTCGGATCGCGCTGCGCATGGAGACCGGGCTCAACGACATCATCCTGCTGCCGATCGTCGTCATCGCCATGCTGGTGTGGGCTCCGATTCAATCGGCGCATGGCGGCGCGCCACAGGGTGTGTTGCACAGCGTGCTCGGTTTGCTCCTGCTCGGACCGGTGCTCGGCGTCATCGTCGGCTGGACCGGCATCTCGGCGCTGTCGTGGGTGCGGCGTCGCACGGGGGTCCGTCGCGACTACGAGTCGCTCTACGCGCTCGGTCTGGCATTCGCCGCATACGCGGCCGCCGAGAGCGTCGGGGGCAGCGGTTTCGTCGCGGCGTTCGCTGCCGGCATCGTGATCGACGCCCAGGACAGCGAGCTGTGCGACTGCTTTCTCGAATACGGCGAGGCGACCGCCGAGATGTTCCTGCTGCTGACGTTCGTGGCGCTCGGCACCACGCTGATCTGGAAAGGCCTCGGTATCGTCGACTGGCGCACGCTGCTGTTCGCGGCGATCGCCCTGAGCGCCCGTTCGGTGGTGCTCTATCCGATGCTGGGCGGGCTGGGCCTGCCGGAGCGCGACCGTCGCCTCATCGCGCTGCTGGCTCCGCGCGGGCTGAGCACTCTCCTCCTGGCGCTGCTGCCGGTGTTCGCGGGCATCCCGGGCGCCGAGTCGCTGTTCGTGGTCGCCTGCCTCGTCGTCCTGATCTCGCTGGCAGTGCACGGCGGCGGGATCACGTGGTTCTTGCGGTCGCACGCACCTCGTGTCGCTCCCGCGCCCCAAGCGCCGGCGGACGTCGAAGCACCCGCGGTGCCCGCGATCCCCAGCGGGCTGACCAACGTGCCCGTGCGGTTGACGCTCGAGGAGCTGGACGGGCTGCGCGCGGCGGGTGAGCGGGTCGTGATCGGGGACTCGCGGAAGGACGACGTCTACTACACCGACGGCCGCAAGGCGGAGGGTGCCATCCGACTCGATCCCTTCGACCCGGTGCTGGATGCTCGGACGGCCGCGGTGCCGCGCGAGGCGACGATCGCGGTCTACTGCGCCTGACTGGACGAAGCCACGAGCGCCCGGGTGGCGCTCCAGCTCCGGCGAGCCGGCTGGCCGAAGGCGCGCGCGCTGGTCGGCGGATGGCAGGCCTGGCTCGACGCGGGCCGGCCGACGGAGTCCATCCGAGCGAGCGCCTCGCCCTGATTCGTCTGCGATGGCGAGCTCAGGCTCGCAGGAGAGAGCTCTCGATCGCTTCCAGCACCGCGGCAGGACTCTCGAGATACGCGAAGCTGCCCGCATCCTCCAGCACCACCAACCTGCCTGCCGGGGACGCCGCCGCGATGTGGGCCGAACACGCCAGGGGAAAGAAATCCTGCTCGCCTTGGAGGACGAGCGTCGGCCTCGTAAAGCTCTCGAGTCGTTGCACGAGATCGTACCCGGGCCGTTGCCAGGTCTGCTCGTAGAGCCTGTCCTCGATCGCGCGCGCCTTGAGGATGCTCTCGGGTGAAAAGTGCGTTCGGAGACGGGCGACGATCTGGTCGACGTGTTCCGGTCGTCGAACGGCTCCTCGGAAGTGCGCCCGGTAATAATCGGCCTCGGTCTCGATGTCGCCTTCGGCGTAGGCCCGCGTCTGGGCGATCGCGCGCATCCGGGACAGGCTGTCCGCCTCGGCCACCTCACGCTGCCCGCGAAAGAGCATGAGATCGCCATGCGACGCGGGCGCTGAGTTCATCAGCACCAGGTGGCTCGTATGGTCCGGATACCGCGTCGCGTACTCCATGGCCAGGATGCAGCCCCAGGAGTGGCCGAGCAGGGCCAGGGTATCGAGGCCAAAGTACCGTCGGAGCTGTTCCAGATCGTCGATCTCGGAATCGATCGTGACGTCCTCGGCGCGACGCCGCCCGCTGATTTCCCGCGACCGCGCTGATCGTAATAGATCAAGCGGGCCAGGCCGCCTAAACGATCCAGCTCGGGGAGCAGGTACGCGTGGTTGAAGTCGGGTCCCCGTGCAGGACGACCAGCGGCGTGGATGACCCGACCACCCGGTAATAGAGCTGTGCACCCGGAACGGCTATGAAACCTTCGCTCGCTGGCGAGGGCTCAGACATCAGGTGAGCGTACCGTCGTCGGTCGGGCAGCCGAGGCCGCATGGGCGGCCTGCGTGCGAACCTGGAGATCGCGCAGTGTCGCGAGCTCCGCTGGGGGAGGGCGCCGGCAGCGTGCGGACGTGATCCGCCACGCGCAGCGCCCAGCCGGTCGCCTGCGTCGCCTGGTCCACCGACACGTCCTCGTGCACACCGGTGAGGGTGAGCTCGCGCGTCTCGGGGTCGGGCTCGAGCACGCCGAGGTCCGTGATCACCCGGCTCGGGCCGCCGCCCGTGAAACCGAGCCCCTCGCGCGAATGGCCGCCGCTCGCCGTGGCCCACCGTGGTCACGAAGTCGAGCCGCTCGACGAACGTGCGCGGCGACTGCCTCATCACGATGATCGTCTCGCGCGCGGCGGCCCCGATCTCGGGTGCTCCGCCCGCGCCCGGCAAGCGATTTTCCGGGCGGTCGTAGGCGCCGATCACGGTCGTGTTCAGGTTGGCGAACCGGTCGATCTGCGCGCGCGCCGAGGAAGCCGACGTCGATGCGTCCGCCCTGCAGCCAGTAGGCGAACATCTCCGGCACGCCCACTACGGCCAGCGCGCCCTCGACCAGCTCGCCATCGCCGATGGACAGCGGCAGCACGGAGGGGCTTGCGCGCCGATCACCCCGATTCGTACACTAGGACCGCGCTCGGCGCATGCGTGCGGAGCGCGAGATTGGCTGCCGCGCTCGGAACGCCGATGCCGACGAAGCACACCACGCCATCGCGGATGGCGCGCGCGGCGGCCACCGTCATGATCTCCTCGTCGCGTGGGTGCCGCGATCGGCAGATCAGGCATGATCCACCGCCGCGGTGCGGCGCTCGAGGACGTGCTCTCGCATCCAGACTCGGAATCGGTCGCGGTCGCGCGCGATCGCGTCCCACGCGCTGTAGAACGCGTTGTCGCGGTGCGAGTAGCCCGCCGCGTACGACGGATGCGCGCCGCCGGGAACGCGGCAGATCGCGCGTGCACCGTCCACGATGGCAGCACGACCACCGCCTCGCGTCCGCGCGGAGCTTTCGTGCCGGGTGCGTCGAAGTCCTCCACCACCTCTTCCACGGTGACGATGACGTGGCGTGCGGCGAGCGCGGCCTCCTTCTGCACGCCGACGATTCCCCAGAGTCGCACGTTGCCGTTCCGGTCCGCCTGCTGCGCGTGGAGGATCGTCACGTCGGGCCGGAGCGCTGGCACGGCGGCGAGCCGCTCGCTCGTGAACGGGCACACCACCCAGCGGATGTTGAGATTGGTGTCTCGGCAGATCCGTGCCCGCGTAGCCGCGCAGCACGGCGAACGGCAATGCCGAGGCGCCGGCGGCGTAGGCGGCCGCCATGGCCGCGTGGCTGTGCTCCTCGATCTCGAGCGGCGCAGGCCAGTCGTGCTCCACGGCGTCACGCACCCGGTGCAGCGAGCCGACGCCGGGGTTGCCAGCCCACGAGAACACCAGCCGGCGGGCGCAGCCCATGCCGATGATCTGGTCGTAGACCACGTCGGGCGTCATCCGCACCAGCGTGAGATCGCGTCGCCCCTGCCTCACGATCTCGTGTCCGGCCGCATGCGGGATCAGGTGCGTGAAGCCTTCGAGCGCCACGGTATCGCCGTCATGGACGAGCGACGCGATGGCCTGGCTCAGCGGAAGGAGGTTCACGATCCCCGCACGATAACACCAGGGCGGACGGCGCCCGTCCGGCGATTCCGTGGCCGACCCTCAGTTGCCCGTGGCGATCGTCTGGACCCACTCCATGGCATCGTCGAGGTCCCGCATCAAGGTGTCGCGCGCGCCGCCGCCGAAGGTGTGCCCGGCCTTCACTTCGTAGAAACGACGGCGATCCGTGTCTGGACCGAACAGCTGATGCGCTCCTCCGCTCCGATGTGGCTGTCCTCGGTGCCTTGGATGAGGGCGAAGGAGCGATCCGGCGGACGGGATCGCCGCGTACGTTTGGATCCGGCCTTGCTCGTCGACCAGCACCGACGACAGCGGATCGGCGGGTGTCGGCCCGCTCGAGGTAATCGGCGCGGCGGGTCAGAGTCGATCGCGATCGCACCCGCGAGATGGTGTCGCAGTCTCTCGATTCCCGCCGCGAGGACCACCATGTTGGTCCCGCGCGAATAGCCGGTCACGATGACCGGCACGCTGTCGGGAGATCCCCAACGACCGTCGGGCATCCACCAGCATCGTCGTACAAGGCCGCGACTTCCTGGATCTTGGCAGGTGTGCCCGATTTCCTCGCGGGCGACGAGCTGCCGCGCGTCGTAGGTCACCAGGAAGTAGCGCTGCGCGGCCAGGTGCTCGGCGATCTGCCCACTCACACCCCAGTACCCCGCGTCGCCGGTCGCGAAGAGGATCAGGACTTCCCGGCTCCTCGGCGTGCCCGGCGTGACGTAGGTGACGCGCAGATCGCGTCCGGCGAATCGCACGCGGGAACCGGTGCGGGCGGTATAGGCACCCAGCTTGGAGTGCAGCGGGCCTGCGCAGCCGGTCAGCGTCAGGAGTGCAGCGAGCGAAGCGGTCACTGTGGAGGGCACGGTGCGACTCTACCTCATGGTGCAGTCACCATGGCGCGGTCACCGCAGCGGCCGGGCGTCGCGGCCACTTTGACCATGGGGCGCACCTCGCGCCATCCTGCCATGGTGCGTCACATCGGGATCCTGGCTCACAGCGCCGACGGCGCGGCGCTCTGCTTCCTCGAGATGGTGCGCGAGAGCGCGCGCCGTCTCGGCGAGCACCACCACCCCGAGATCACGCTTGTCGATTCTCCCGATGGCGCGGGTGCTGCCGGCCTACCAGCACCAGGAGCTGGGCGCCGTGCGCGCTCACCTCGCGCAGACGGTGGCGCGCCTGGCCGGCGCGGGCTGCGACTTCTTCGTCTGCTCGGACAACACCGCCCATCTGGCGCTCGAGGCGCCGGGGCCGGCGCTCCCGCTTCCCCGGCCTGCACATCGCCGAGATCGTGGCGCGGCGCGCCAAGGCCGAAGGGCGCCGCTCCGTGGGCCTGCTCGGGACCCGTTGGACCAGTGACGGGATCGGTCTATCCACGCGCCTTCGCGCGTGCCGGCCTCGGATGAAGAGGCCGCCGCCGCCGCAGGATCAGGAGCTCGTGAACGGAAGTCATCTTCAGCGAGCTCACCCAGGGTGTGATCCGCGACACCTCGCGCCGAGTACCTGCGCATCATCACGGACATGAAGAACGCCGGCTGTGATGCGGTCGCGCTCTCGTGCACCGAGATCCCGCTGCTGGTGACCCCGGAGGTCTCGCCGCTCCCCACGCTGGATTCCACCCGGCTGCTGGCGCACGCGGCGGTCGCGGTGGCGTGTGGCGACTGTGCACTTCCGGATTGGCGCGGCGGCATTCCCGAGCCGGGCGCCGCGCAGCGCTAGGGCGCGGGCGCCGCGGGTTCCTGCTCGCCCACCATGGCCAATACCTCGGCCGGAGTCATCGCGCTGGCGTTTGCGACGAGCCCGCTCAGAGTGCCCTTCGGGATCGAGGCCTTGAGCGCCTCGATGCGCTCGACCACGCCCGGATCCATCGGGTGGTCGATGACGACACCCGCGCGCTCGGAGAGCGCCTGCGCGGCGGCCGCGATCAAGACGGCGCGCTCCGAGCGGCCCTCGGCGGCCTCGACGGCCGCGATGCCGAGCAGGGCGAGCCCGGTGCCGCGCGGGCTGCCGACCTGCTCGTGCGTGAGCACGGCTCGGCGGAACGCTGCGAGCGCGGCGCGCGGATCGCCGCCCGCGAGGGCGGTCCAACCCATCTCCGAGTGGACGCGCGCGATCTCGGGAATGTCACCCACCGTTTGCAGCATGGTGAGCGCCTCGTCGTAGAGCGCGAGCGCACGGACCGCGTCTCCCTTCGCGAATGTCATCTGCGCCAGGAAGCTCTGGGCCACGCCGCCGATCTCGTAGTCAGCGATCCGTTGCGAGACGCGGCACGCTTCGGTCACCTTCGTCATGCCTTGGTCCAGATGGCCGGTGGCGAAGAGCCGCATCCCCTCGAGGCTCATCGAGAGTGACAGGATGAAGTCCGTGACCCCGGTGCTGCGTCTTACGGCCTCGTCGAGCGCCGTGGCGGCCGCTTCCATGCGACCGAGGTGCAGGTTGCAGTAGCCCACTCCCATGGCGCCCTCGGCGGCGGCCTCCGCGTCGCCGACGGCCTCGGCGTCGTCGTACGCGCTCTGCCACTCGGCGAGCGAGCGCTGCCATTCCCGGTGGTGGTCGAGACCATGCCGGCCGCGAGCTTGGCGAGTGCGCGGCCACGGGTAGGGGGCCGGCCGACCGCCAGCCCAAGCAAAGCATCGAGCGCGACGCGCGCCGTCAGGTGTTGGCCGGTGATGTGCAGGAACCAGCCGAGGTGGCCGCACAGCAAGAGGCCTTGCTCGAGTGCTTCCGGGTCGCCGGCGCGCGCCGCGGCGGTGAGCCACTGGATGGCCGCATGCTGGTTCGCGTTCTCGCGGTCAACCGCGTGCCATGGCGTCGAGCTGGGCCGGCGTGCGCAGATCCGCCGCCATGCGTGCCGCGTACGCGCTGAAGTACTCGGCGTGGGCGCGGCGTGCCGCCTCCACCTCGCCGGCGGCGTGGAGGTGCTCGGCGGCAAAGGCGCGGATCGTCTCGAGCAGCGCGTAGCGCTCGCCCGCGCCCACCACGCGCACCAGGCCCTTCTCGACCAGCGAGTCGAACTCGTCGACTGCGCGGTGGCGCTCGTTCTCGACGTAGCACACCTGCTCGAGCGCATCGAGCGTCCAGCCCTCGTGGAAGCACGACAAGCGGCGCAGGAGCCGCTGTTCTCGAGGCGTGGAGCAGCGAGTAGCTCCAGCTGATGGCGGCGCGCAACGTGCGCTGGCGCATCGGCAGGTCGCGATCGCCCGAGGTCAACAGGTCGAGCGCGTGATCGAGCCGCTCGAGCAGGGCGGCGGCGCTCGAGAATGCGCACGCGCGCCGCGGCCAGCTCGAGCGCGAGCGGAAGCCCGTCGAGCCGCCGGCAGATCGCTGCGACGGCCGCGGCATTGACCGCGGTGAGCGTGAAGCCGGGCTGGACCTTCGCGCCGCGCTGGACGAAGAGCGCCACCGAAGGGATCTCCGCAGCGTCTCGAGCGAGGTTGCCTCGGCGGGTGGTAGCTCGAGCGGCGCCAGGCCGAACTCGGACTCGACGCCGACCTTGAGGGGTGCGCGACTGGTCGCGAGGATCCGCAGCTGGGGGCAGCGCGCGACGAGCGCGGCGACCTGACCGGCCGCGTCGAGCACCTGCTCGAGGTTGTCGAGCACCAGCAGGACCGCCCGCGCGCCGATCACGGTGGCGAGCGCGTCGAGCGCCGAGCGACCGTGCGCTTCGGGAATCGCCAGCGCCGTGGCGACGGTGGGCAGGACCTCGGCCGGATCGGTCACCGAGGCGAGCGATACGAACCCGGCGCCGTCGGGATGCTCGGTCGCCAGGCGGCGGAACAGCTCGATCGCGAAGCGGGTCTTGCCGGTGCCGCCGTATCCGGTGATGGTGAACAGCCGCGCGCCGTCGCGCAGCCGGGCGATCGCTCGGCCGAGGTCCGCTTCGCGGCCGAGCAGCGGCGTCGCGGGCGACGGAGGCTCCACGAGGATCTTCGTCTCGTCCTGCGCTACGCCGAGTCGCACGCGCCTGAGCTCGCTGATGAGATCGCGCGCAGTCTGGAAGCGCCCTCCCGGATCCTTCTCCAGGCAGCGCTCGATGACGCGCGCGAGATCCGCAGGGAGATCGGCACGGACTCGCGCGAGCGGCGCCGGGGTCTCGTGGAGGATGGCGCCGCTGATGGCGCCCGCCGTCGCGCCGCGGAAGGGACGCTGCCCGCTCGCGAGCTCGTAGAGTATGACCCCGAGCGCGAACAGGTCGGTGCGCGCGTCGGCCGGCTCGCCCTGCACCTGCTCGGGAGCCATGTACGGCAGGGTGCCCATCACCTGCCCCGCCGAGGTGATCGACGCGAGGCGCGTCGCCGCCGCGGAGGAATCGACCTCGGGTTCGCGGCGGGCGAGCCGTGCGAGCCCGAAGTCGAGCACCTTGACTCGACCGTCGCGCGTCAGCATCACGTTCGCGGGTTTGAGGTCGCGATGAACGATGTCCTTTTCGTGAGCCGCCGCGAGTGCCTCCGCGATGGCAAGGCCCAGCGCGATCACCCGCTCGGGCGGTAACCCTTGTGGATCCACCTGCTGGTCCAACCGCTCGCCGTCCACGAGCTCCATGGTCAGGAAACGAATGCCTTCCTCGTCCTCGACCGAATGCAGTGTGACGATGTGGGGATGATTGAGGGCGGCCACGGTGCGCGCCTCGTTCTCGAAGCGCGCGTGAGACTCGCGGTCCGCCGCCTTGTCGGCGGTCAGCACCTTGAGCGCGACGTCACGGCCGAGTCGGCTGTCGCGCGCCCGGTACACCTCTCCCATGCCGCCCCGCGCCCAGCGGGGAGACGATCTCGTAGGGTCCGAGGCGCGTGCCAGCGGGGAGCGGCATCGCGCGAATCTACCATGACCGCGCCGAGACCTTGGGCCGTCGCGGTCGTGACGCGGGGGTCAGGAGTCCAAGCGGAGTCGAGGCTCGACGGCTTCCTCCACGTCGCTGCTTGCCTCCTGCGACTCGAGGTTCGACACGCCCGCTCCGAGCAGTCGCACGGGTCTGCGCCCGGCATCGGTCTTCGCGAGCAGCGCCACCGCGCGCTCCACCACGACCTCCGGATCGCTCGTCGCCCGGTCGGAGTGGCTTCGCGTGATCGTGGTGAAGTCGTCGTAGCGGACCTTGATGGTCACCGTGCGCGCCACGAGCTGCTTGCGGCCGAGCCAGAGCGCGTTGTCGCGCGCCATGCCCGCGATCTCCTCGCGAATGCGGTCGAGGTCGGTCAGGTCCTGGGGATACGTGCATTCGGAGGACGACGACTTGGACGCGCGGTTCGGCTCCACGGGACGATCGTCCTCACCCATGGCCAGCTTCTGGAGCCATTCGGTCATGCTTCCGACGGTGGCGCGCAGGACTTCGGGATCGGCGGTGCGCACGTCCACCAGCCGATGAATGCCACGCGCCCGCAAGCGCTGGGCGGTCACCGGCCCGACGCCCCACAGAGCATCCACCGGGAGCTTCTGCAGGAACGACTCGGCTCGCTCGGGAGCCACGACGGTGAGCCCGTCGGGCTTGCGCCAGCCCGACGCGATCTTCGCAAGGAACTTGTTGGGCGCCACGCCGGCCGAAGCGGTGAGGCCCGTGGTCTCATGAATCACGGCCTTGAGCCGCTTCGCCACCTCCACGCCGAGGGTCTCGCCCCAGGTGTTCTCGGTGACGTCGAGGTACGCCTCGTCCAGCGACAGCGGCTCCACCAGCGGCGTGACCTGACGATAGAGCGCGAACACCTGCGACGCGACGGCTCGATACTTGTGAAAGTCCGCAGGCACGATCGCGAGCTCGGGGCAGAGTCGGACCGCGCGGCTCATCGGCATGGCCGAGCGGACGCCGAAGTCGCGGGCTTCGTAGCTCGCCGCAGCGACCACGCCGCGCGATTCCGGCGAGCCTCCCACCGCCACGGGTCGCCCGCGCAGCTCCGGACGGTCGCGCTGCTCGACCGAGGCGTAGAACGCGTCCATGTCGACGTGCAGGATGCGCCGGGGAACGGACACGCGACCACTCTATCCGAGGGGGCGGTGGGCTCCGCTCACCTCGCCCTCGAGGAGTCGCTCCAGCTGAATGCGATGTCGCATGGGATGGAGCACCGCATGCTCGAGCAAGTTCTCAACGCTCATGAGTTCGCCCCAGCGGGTGCGGTGGACCTGCGGCTCCAGCTCCTGATCGGTGATCACCCCCAGGTGCCGGCGATAGGCGCCCAGCACGTCGTCGGCGAACGTCGCGGTGCGAGCCGCGACGTCGAGCGGATCCTGACTGCCGTCGACGTCGCTCACGGGCCGACCCACCCATTCCCCGATCCGAGTCAGATACCCACGCGCCGACATGAGCACGTGGCCGGCCAGCCGCTCCCGGCTCTCGTAGCTCTCATCGCCGTGCGCTTCGGGCATGGGAAGATCGGCCGCCACGAAGCGTTTCCAGACCTCCAGGAACGAACGTATCTCCCGCTCGTGAAGCTCCACGAGACTGCGTACCGCTCGACTGCTGAATTCCATGGTCTCCTCCTCGCCAACCCAGATGAGCGGGATTCGTGCTCGTGGCCTCAGCTCGCGCCCTGGTGGACGATCGAATCGATCTCGGCCAGCTCCGCTTCGTTCATGGTCCAGTCCCCGCCCGCGCGTTCGCCGCGACTTGCTCCGGCTTGGTGGCGCCCGAGATCACCGATGCGACCGCGGAGTGTGAGAGCAGCCACGAGACCGCCAGATCGAGCAGCGTCCGCCCGCGAGAGGACGCGAACGTCATCAACCGCTCGACGATCTCGAGGTTGGAATCCGTGAGCAGCTCTTGGCGGCGCGGTCCCTGGCTCAGGCGCGTGCCTTCCGGGGTCGGCGTTCCCTTCCGATACTTCCCGGTGAGCAGACCGCTCGCGAGCGGGAAGTACGGGATGAACGTGAGGCCCTGGCGCTCGCTACTCCTCCAGCACGCCCTTCTCGGGATCGCGGCGCAGCAGGCTGTACTCGTTCTGCACGCTCACGAACCGAGCCGCGCCGGCTCGCACCGCCGTACGCGCCTCGCGCAGCTGATCGGCGGAGAAGTTCGAGCAACCGATCGCGCGCACCTTCCCGGCCTTCACCAGCGCGTCGAGCGTCGCGAGCGTGTCCGCGATCGGCGTCTGCGGATCGGGTTCGTGGAGCTGGTAGAGATCGATGTGGTCGGTTCCGAGCCTCCGCAGACTGGCTTCGAGTGCCGCGCGCACGTATTCGGGCTTGGCGCCCTGCTTGCCCTCCATGGCCATGCCGAACTTGGACGCCACCGTCACGTCCGCGCGCCGAGCGCCGAGCGCACGGCCGAGGAATTCCTCGCTCTTGCCGCCTCCGTAGATGTCCGCGGTGTCGAAGCAGGTGATGCCGGCGTCGAGCGCCGCGTGCACCACGGCCTTGGTCGCCTGCTCGTCGATCCGCCTGCCGAAGTTGTTGCAGCCGAGTCCCACCACGGATACCCGAAGAGAACCGATCGCGCGTGTCTGCATGGAACCCCCGGCCTTCATCCTGAAGCCTTCCCGTACCACTCGAAGCGATACGCCATCTCCGGACCGCGATCGCGCTCGTACGCCAGCTGTGCGACCAGCAGCGTGAACGGCTCCATGTAGCGCGCGATGCGCAGCGGACCGGCATCGAGCGGATCGAAGCCCACGTCGTGGATCAAGCGCGCCGCGACCGTCTTGGCGCGCCGATCGTCCCCACAATACAGCAAGGTCGGCCGGGTCTTCTTCCGACGCCGCGCCTCGAACACGTCGAACAGCACCTCGCTCGGGATGGTGCCGAAGGCGGCGACGAAAGGACTGGCGCGGAGTCGCTTCGCCAGCACCTCCGCACCCGAGGAGGTGTTGGCCACCACGAGTCCGGTATCGTCGTCGTGCATCGGCAGCGAGCAGCTCACCACCACCTTGCCCTTCAGATCGCCGGCTTGGCCCAGCACGTCGTCCATGCGTGACCAATGCACAGCCAGCAGCAGGGCGTCCGCCCGCTCGGCGGCTTCGCTCGGTGTGCCCGCGCGCGCTTGCTTCCCGCCTCGCGCGCGAGCTTCATCAGCTTGCGCTCGCTCCGCGCGTAGCTGAACACCACCTCGTGCCCGGCCCGGGCGAAGAGCGTGCCGAGCTTCCCTCCCATCAATCCCGAGCCCAAGATGCCGATGCGCATGGAAACTCCCTCGTTTCTCGTCGAACGATCTGTCTAATGGCGGCTTGCTTCGCTATCTTACCTTTCTCATGAACGCCACCAAGCTGCAGGAGGATCCGGCGGCCCCCGCGTCCCACTGCGGCACGTGATCGCGGTGTTCGTGGGGAACGGCCTCGAGTTCTACGACTTCCTCACCTTCTCGTACTTCGCGGTCTACATCTCGCGCAGCTTCTATCCGACCGGCAACCCGTCGACGGCGCTGCTCGCAACGCTCGCCACTTTTGGAGCGGGCTTCCTCACCCGGCCGATCGGGGCGATCGTGATCGGCGGCATGGGCGATCGCATCGGCCGCAAGCCCGCGATGGTGTTCTCGTTCACGCTCATGGGCATCGCGATCGTCGGGCTGGCGCTGACGCCGTCGTACGCCGTGATCGGCGCGGCGGCGCCGGCGCTCGTGCTGCTCTTCCGTCTCATGCAGGGCTTCGCGCTGGGCGGCGAAGTCGGCCCGACCACCGCGTTCATGGCCGAGGCGGCACCGCTCCATCGCCGCGGGCTCTACCTCTCGATGCAGTACTGCACCCAGGACGCCGCGGTGCTGATGGCCGGCATCGTCGGCACATCGCTCGCGGCCGTGCTCAGCGATCAGCAGCTGGTGGCCTGGGGCTGGCGGGCCGCCATGCTGCTCGGCGCCTCGATCGTGCCGTTCGGAATCCTGATGAGGCGCACGCTGCCCGAGACGCTCGGACGGGCCGAGCCCGACGAGCTCCCACACGACCCCTTGCCCGATGCGGGCGGACTCAGACGGGCCAGTCCGTACCTCCCCATCGTGGTGCTCGGGCTGATGATGCTCACCGCGGGCACGATTGGCAGCTACACGCTGAGCTACATGACCACATACGCCCTCGACACGCTCCACCTGCCGGCCACGATCTCCTTCACGCTGATCATCATCAACGGGGCCTTCTCGATGGTGGTCGAGCCGCTGAGCGGCTGGATGTCGGACCGCTTCGGTCGCAAGCCGGTCATGATCGTGCCGATGGTGCTGCTCCTACTCTCGATCCTGCCCTGCTTCTGGGTCATCGGTCACTGGAAGAGCACCTGGGCTCTCTACGGCGCCGAGGCGGTGATGTCGGTCCTCGCCTCCATCGCGGCCGTGCCCGTGATCGTCACGATCACCGAGACGCTTCCGGCCCACATCCGCTCGGGCGCCGTGGCGACGATCTACGCCTTTGCGATCTCGATCTTCGGCGGCTCGACTCAGTTCATGATCAAGCTGCTGATCGACCGCACGGGGAATCCAATGGCCCCAGCCTATTACTGGAGCTGCGCGGCCGCGATCGGCCTGATTGCGATGTCGCTGGTGCGCGAATCGGCGCCGGTGAAGCGCCGAGGGGCTCGCAAAGGCCTGATCGCCCGAACCGGATGGATTGGCAGTGGGGCGCGACAGGTTGTCAGCCGGTCGCGCGGCGAAACCCACGGCACTCGCGGGATTCGCTCGGGTTATGGCCTTCGCGACCCCTCGCCGTGGCACATGCCGTGCTCGCTAGTGCGGACGCGCCTGGCGCTCTCCGCGGCGCCGCGCCGAAGGAGGTCCACCATGAAGATCCTGCTCGCGATCGACACACTCCCTCAGGCCGACGCGACGATCGCCACGGTCCAGCGGATGTTCGGCTCCATGGGGGCATCCGTGGTCGTGCTCTGTGTCGTGGGAGAGAACGAGCCGGAGACGATCCCGTCGCCGGTCCTGCTGGCGTCCGTGGCCCAGGACGTCGGCGTGCTGGCCAAGGACCTGGTACGAACGCACGAGGCGATCGCCGCGCGCGCGGCGCGGATGCTGCGCGCGGCAGGAATCGATGCCGTCGGCGAGATCCAGTACGGCGATCCCAGACACGTGGTGATGGAGGCAGCCCGCACCCACGCCGCGGATCTCATCGTCGTCGGTTTCCACGGGCACTCGGCCGCCCATCGGATGCTGGTGGGATGCGTCGCCTCGCACCTCGTCGCTCATGCCCCGTGCGACGTGCTGGTCGTGCCGCACGCGCACCACGAGACCGAGGTCGCCGCCTCGTCCTGAGGCAGCTCAGCGTGCGAGGTACCCGCCGTCGATCGGGTAATAGCTGCCGGTGACGAAGGACGCGCGATCGGAGCTGAGATAGAGGACGAGCTCCGCCACCTCCTCCGGCGTCCCGAGTCGTCCGATCGGATGGAGCGGCAACACCGCCGCTTCGAGCCCGGCGATCATGGGCGTGCGAATGAAGGCGGGCCCCACCGCGTTCACGCGAATGTTGTGCGCCGCGTATTCGAGCGCGGCGGTGCGGGTGAGTCCGATCATGCCGTGCTTCGAAGCCACGTAGGCCGCCGCGCCGGCGAAGCCCACGGTCCCGAGAATGGAAGCCATGTTGACGATCGCTCCCGCTCCCCTGCGGAGCATCGCCGCGATCTCGAACTTCATGCAGTAGAAGGTGCTCGAGAGATTCGTGGCGATGACGTGATTCCAGCCGTCGATCGACAGCTCGGCCGTTGGGGCCTGCTCCCCGCCGATGCCGGCGTTGTTGCAGGCGACGTCGAGGCGTCCGAGCAGCTCGAGAGCCTTGGCGACGAGGGTTTCACAGTCGTGCGGAAGGCTGACGTCGGTTCGGACGGCCTTGGCTGTCCCTCGTTCAGCGGCGATGAGGCGCACTGTCTCCTCGGCGCCCGCCTCGTTGATGTCCGAGACGAGCACTCCGCGCCCCGGCCTTGGCGTAGGCGAGCGCGGTCGCCCGCCCGATGCCCGAGCCCGCTCCGGTCACCACCGCCACCTTGCCGTCGAACTCGCCCATTGCCCGACCTCCCCCTCCTCCGATGGTCAACGTAACGGCAACGGAAAGGCCGGCACGCCGCGATGGCCCTGACCGTCCACGGCGCGGACTCGAACAGCCAGTTGTCCTTAGAATACGGCAACGTGGCCGCGGTCACGTTGCCCACGTCGGTCACCTCCGTCCAGACGGCATCGGTGGTCTTCCGCCGCACGATCTCGTAGGTCACGGCGCCCGGGACCGCTTTCCAGGTCAGCTGGGTCTTGTTGTCCAGCGCCCGCGTGAGCACCGCGGCCGAGTCCGGACATCCCGGACCGATCGCCAGCGATGAGAGCACGGCGACGTTGTAGCGGGTGACGCTCGCCAGGTAGTCGAAGTCCATGAACTTCGATAGATCACCGTACTCGACCGCGTTCTCGGTGCGCGGGGTCTGATGCTGATGCGCGAAGCTCTCGATCGGCTCCACGAAGCGGATGGCGGGAAGCCGGAGGCATTGAAGGACTCGTGATCGCCGCCACGCAGGAACCGATCGGCCCGGAAGATCAGCTCGCCGTGGAAGTCCGTCTGATAGCGGTCGCCGATCTCCTGCGCGAAGCGCGCCAGCTCCCGCGAGGGCGAGTCGTTCTCGTTGCCGATCGCGTTCACCCGCGCGGGATCGGATCCGGCCGCGAGCGCCTCGGAGAAGATCCGCATCGTCCCCGGGTTCTTCTCCCCTGGTCGCCGACGGACGCGCCGACGATGTCGTTGTTGATGTCGCCCTCAACGTCGACTCCCGCCGCCTTCAGCGCGGCCGCGTGGTGGGCCGATCCGAGCAGTCCCTGTTCCTCCGCATCGTAGGTCGCGAAGATGACGGTGGCGCGGGTCGGAAGGCCGGCCATGATCCGCGCGGCTTCGATCACCGCCGCGGTCCCGGATCCGTTGTCGTCGGCGCCCGGCGCGTCGTGTGTCGTGTCGGCGTTGTCGGAGTTGCGCGAATCGTAGTGGCTCGACATCACGTAGGTCCGTCCACCGGGCTCGTCCCCCTCGAGGGTGGCGATGACGCTCGAGATCTCGACGTCGCGCACCACCCGCTTGCCGTCGGCCTGGTGGACGTAGCTGTCATAGGCCACCGTCATGCGCCCGTGGCTGGCCTTGGCGATCTCGCGAAACTGGCCGGCGATCAGGCGCGCGCCGCGAAGACGCCGCGCTTGGCGCCGAGCTTCTCGGAGAACGTGTTGCGCGTGCCGAAAGCGACCAGCCGCGCATCGACGTCTTTCAGGCGCGCGGCCGAGACCTTGGCCACGATCGCGGCGATCGCCGGATCGACTTCCGGCCGGGGCGCAGCCTGCGCGAGGGGATCAGAGCGAGTCCGGCAAGAGCGAACAGAAGTCTGCGCATCATCCTCCCTCCCGATGGTGGCGGCGGCATCATCCCGTTTCTTGCACACGGCAGTAGCAGTAGACGAACTCCTGCTCCGCGCCTGACGGCGTGTGGTGGATCTCTTCCTCGCTAGCGACCTTCTCGAAGTCGGTACCAGCTGACTTCGTCGCTCGCGCCTCTGCCGGTAAACCTTCTCCCAATGCTCCTGGCCGCTCATGAAGGGCGAAAGTATCACTCAGAGCCTGACCCCACGAGCGACGCGGCGATCTTGGCGCCTTCGGCCACCGCCGCAACCAGCGTGAGGCCGCGCCCCGCCGCCTCGGCGCGCGCGAACTCCTCGGCTCCGATCGCGGCCTCGAGACGTTGGACCAGCCGATCCACTTCCAGCTGCTCGTTCGGCAGGCGCGGCAGGGTCAGCGCGGCGCGAGCGGCCTCGGCCGCGCCCTTGAGCCGCGCCGCGTCGATCGCCCGATTCTCGGCGCCCAGCAGCTCCGCGAGCGCTTCGAGCGCGAAGACAACTTCCCGCGTGGCCTCGAGCTCGGCGACTCGCTCGAAACACTCGCGCATCGCCTGACGCGCGGCCGGCAAGTCACCGCCACGAAGGCGCGCGATGGCGAGAGCTGAAAGGCAGAGCGCCTCGGTGGCGCGATCGCCAACTTTCCGGAACATCGCGAGAGCCCGCTCGAAGTTTGCCCGGCCGTATCCGGGGCGTTCGAGCGTGTACTCGATCGTGCCGAGGTTGTGCAGAATCATCGCCACGCCGCGTGTCTGCCCGCGCGCCTCGTAGAGGGCGAGGCTCTCCTCGGCGTATCGATAGGCGTCCTCGAACCGACTTTGATACATGGCCACGACACTGGAGGCCGCCCAGGGCGGCGGGCAGCCCCGAGACGTCGGCGCTCGACTTCCAGAAGGCCAGACTCTCCTCGAGTCGCGGGCGCGCGGCCTCGTGGTCGCCCATCGTGATCGCGGCTCCCGCGGCTCGCGTAAGTGTCCACGCGCGCAGGACGCTAGGCGGATTGCCGGCATCGCGCCGGAGCGCCTCCTCGAGCACGCGTCTGGCGAGAGCGAAGCGACCGAGCAGTGTCCAGAACCGGGATAGGCCTTCCGCGAGCACCAGGCCGCGACGCGCCCCGTCCGGCGCATGGTCGCACCAGCCCAGCGCGGCGAGGAGGTTCTCCTCCTCCGGCTTGAGCTCCGCCATGTTCCTCATCATGTCCGACCCCGCCAGCGCCTGGCGAGCTGTTTGCGCCAGCTTCACGTAGGCCTCGAGATGTCGCTCGCGCATCAGCGTGTGGTCGCCGTCGGCTTGGAGCTTCTCGAGTGCGAACTGGTGGACGGTCTCGAGGAAACGGTAGCGCGCCGCGGATGAAGCCTGGCGTTCGACCACGACGAGCGAGCGCTCGGCCAGCCGGGTGAGCAGGTCGAGCACCTCGAACTCGTCGCCGCTATCCGACACCACGGCGGCCGCGCGCTCGAGCGTCCAGCCGCCGCTGAAGACGGCGAGTCGCCTCATGAGGTCCTGCTCCGGCGGAAGCAGGTGGTCCCAGCTCCACTGGATGGTGGCGAGCACCGTCTGCTGGCGCGAAGGCCCGGCGCCCGGTCTGGCCAGCAGCCTGAACCGATCCCCGAGTCGCGCGCGGATCTGCCCGACGCCCAGCATGGCAACTCGCGCCGCAGCCAGCTCGAGCGCGAGCGGGATGCCATCGAGCCGGCGGCAGATCTCCACCACGTCGGCCGCCTCGGCGGCGGTCAACGCGAAGTCCGCCTGCAAGCGCGCGCGCGCTCCACGAACAGCCGCACGGACTCCACACCCATCAAGGCGCTGAGGTCGGCGGCGCCCGGATCGGGTGTCGCCAGCGCGGGCAGGGAGAACATCACCTCGCCGCGCACCTCGAGAGGCTCACGGCTGGTGGCGAGCACCCGCGCGCCGGGACAGCCGGTCAGCAGGCCCTCGATCAGCGCGCGCGCGCCGGCAGCACGTGCTCGCAGTTGTCGACGACGAACACGATCCGAAGATCGCGCACGTGATGGACGAGCGCCTCGAGCGGCGACTTGCCGGGCTCGTCCTGGACTTGGAGCGCGGCGGCGGCGACTTCCACGACATGGCTGTTGTCGGTCACCGGCGCGAGGTTGACGAACCAGACGCCGTCCGGATGCGTCCGAGCGCGGCCTCGGCGAGACGAAGCGCCACGCGGGTCTTGCCCGAAGCCGCCCATCCCGAGCAGCGTGAGCAGGCGGGTGCCTTCCATCAGTTGCTCGCACTCGCGCAGCACGCCTTCCCGACCCACGAAGCTCGTGTTCTGGGCCGGCAAGTTGTGAGGGTGGTGTAGGCGGTGCCTTCACGGAGCGCGGAGGCGCGCCGCACCCCGAGAGCCTCCTCGAGCGTCAGGCGCACCGCGCGCATGTCCGTGGGTCGGTCCTCCGGCTCCCTTCGCTAGACAGCTCGCGATCAGCGCTCGCACGCGAGGCGGCACGGGGCTCGGGAGTCCCTCCCATTCCACCGCTGCGTTCAGCGTGGCGTGCATGGCTTGGAGCGTGGGACCCGGGAAGGCGTGCCGGCCCGCGAGGCACTCGTAGAGCACGACGCCCAGGGCGAACACGTCGGACCGTGCATCACCGGGTTGAGCGAGCACCTGCTCGGGGCTCATGTAGCCGGGCGTGCCGAGGATGGTGCCTTCGGAGGAATCAAGTCCGGAATCCCCATCGCGACCGTGGGCGCGGCGTCGTCCACCGCGTCCCCCAGGGCGCCGCTCCCGCGGCTGCGCCGCGATGCGATCGAGACCGCGCGTGCGGCGCGCCAGTCCGAAGTCGAGCACCTTGACGAGCCCGCGACGTCCGATCATGACGTTCCCGGGCTTCACGTCGCGGTGCACGATGCCGTGGCTGTGCGCGACCTCGAGGGCCTCCGCGACCTGGGCGCAGATCTGCAGAGCTTCTTCGATGCTCATGGGGCCGTGCGCGAGGCGGGCGGCGAGCGTCTCGCCCTCCACCCGCTCCATGACCAGCACCGTGGTGCCGTCCGCGAGCTCCTCGAAGCCGTGGATGATGGCGATGTTGGGGTGATTGAGCGCGGCCAGCGTGAGGGCCTCGCGACGGAAGCTGCCGATGGCCAGAGGGTCCTGGCTCATGCGGCTCGGCAGCAGCTTTAGCGCCACCGGGCGATCGAGGCGCGTGTCGCGGGCGAGATAGACCTCACCCATCCCGCCTGCCCCGAGCGGCGCGACGATCTCGTAGGTGTGGAGGCGCGCGCCGGCTTCGAGGGATCCGCTCATGCCCTCACGGCGGGCGCGGTGGCTCCCAGGATCCTGGCGCCTCCCAGCCGCTCGAACTCGCTCCGCGCCTGCCGATGCTGAGCCTCGGCGCGACCCAGCAGCTTCGAGAAGGCCGCCTTCTTGCGCAGCGGGTCGAGCCAGGGATCCCGGACCATCGCGGGGTAGCAGAAGAACCCGCCCGCGACGACGCGGTCGAGCAGCTCGAGCGCCGGGGTCGCCTCGCCCAGATGAGCGAGGTGCCGTGACATGTAGAACAGCGGTTCTGGGTCGCTGAACTTCGAAGCGAGGACGCGCCGCACCGCCGCGATGCTCTCGGTCTTGTCGCCCTCCAGCAGCGTGCGAGCCGCCGCCATGAAGTCCTTGATTCGCGTCGGGTTCCTGGACTCCAAGTCCTTCCAGGACCGGGAGGGCCGCGGCGCCGCGCTCGAGCTCTGCCATCGAGAGCGCGGCGATGTAGGGGTGATCCGCGAACCGGATCGTGGCGACGCGCTCGTAATCGCCCTGGAGGAACCATGTGTGCGCGACGCTGGTCCGGACCTTCGGGTCCAGCTCGACCGCGCGCGCGTGCGCGGCGACGGACGCCTCGAGCAGGCCGCAGTAGCGACAGGCGGTCACCAGCCCGGCGAGCAGCTCCGGATCGGCGGTCTGCGCGCGATCGATCAGCCGCACCATCGCGTCGTGCGCGCGCCCGAGATCGACCTCGAGCTGCGCGAACAGCTTGTGCGTGAGGCTCAGGTCCGGATTGAGCTCGAGCGATCGCCGGAAGGCCGCCTCGGCCTGCACGAGACCATCGGGGTTCCCTCGGGCAGGTACTTCCCCATCACGTGATGGATGCGACCGAGGCGCGCCCAGGCCGGCGCGTAGCCGGGATCCTCCGCCACGCTCTGCCGGTAGAGGTCGCGCGCGCGCGCTCCACTGCTTGGCGTCGTAGCTCAGCTGATTGCCGCGCAAGAATGCGGCGTAAGCCTTGGCGCTCGACGGCACGTCGCGCTGCAGCAGCGCCTGCTCGCGGCTGGTGAGCGGAAGCGCGAGCGATTCCACGATACGCTGCGGTGAGGTCGTCCTGGACGTCGAACAGATTGTCCACCGGCACCTGGGCGGTATGCGACCACAGCAGGGTGCCGCTCGAGGCATCGGTGAGCTGGGTCGCGACACGCACCTCGCCGGCCGCGCGCACCAGGGTTCCACGTGACGATGACGTCGACGTCGGCCTCGACCCCGATCTTCTGGGGATCCACGGCATCGCCCGCGAAGCGCGCCGCCGCCATGCTCGAGCGCACGACCAGCGACTGCAGTCCTCCGAGTGTGCCGGCCACCGCGTCGGGCAGGCTGAAGGCCAGGAACTCGGTCTCGGGATCGGGGCGCAGCATCCGGAACGGGAGCACGATCAGGCGCGTCGGCCGGGCCAACCGCGCGGGCTCAGGGACCGTGACCGGCATCACGAAGCGGTAGCCACGCCGTGGCAGCGTCTCGACGAAGCGGGGCGCATCGGCCGTATCCCCCAGCACTTCGCGGATTCTGCGAATGCAGAAGTTGAGACCCTGCTCGAAGTCCACGACACGTGTCGTCGCACCAGACGTGCGCGCGGATCTCGTCCCGAGTGACTACCTCGCCGGCGCGGCGAACGAGCAGCTCGAGCACCTTGAACGGCTGCGGAGGAAGCCTGATCGGGTCTCCGCCCCGGCGCAGCTCGCCGGACGCCGGATCCAGCTCGAAAGCCCCGAATCGGAGGATCTGCCCGCCGCTCATGGAGAACTCATGCAGAACTCATCCCCCGTCCATGGAGTGGGCCGCGGGGTCCGGCACCATTCCTTCAGGTCGACGCCGGCAAGGTGCCGGACGGGATCGGTGAAGTCAAAGGCGGGAGGAAGCCATGTCGCTGCGGATCGGAGACGTCGCCCCGGATTTCGAGTCGGACACGACCGAGGACGCATCAAGTTTCACGAGTGGCTGGGTGATTCCTGGGGGTGCTGTTCTCGCACCCGAAGGATTTCACGCCGGTGTGCACCACCGAGCTGGGCACCATGGCGCGGCTCAAGCCCGAGTTCGACAAGCGCGGCACCAAGGTCATCGGCTGAGCGTCGACCCCGTCGAGGCCCACCGTCGCTGGTCGATGCGACATCCAGGAGACGCAGGGACACGCGCCGAACTACCCGATGATCGGCGATACCCAGCTCGAGGTCTCCAAGCTGTACGGCATGCTGCCCGCGGAGACGGAGGGCACCTCGGAGGGCCGGACCGCCGCGACGAACCAGACGGTTCGCACCGTGTTCGTGATCGGACCGGACAAGAAGATCAAGCTGATGATCGCCTACCCGATGACGACGGGCCGGAACTTCCACGAGGTGCTGCGCGTGATCGACTCGCTTCAGCTCACGGCGAACCACAAGGTGTCGACGCCGGTCGAACTGGGAGCCGGGAGAGGACGTGATCATCGCCGGCTCGGTGTCCGACGAGGAGGCCAAGAGACCTATCCCGAAGGCTGGCGCGCGCCGCGGCCGTACATGCGATTCGTTCCGCAGCCCGGACTGAGCCTGGTCCGCTGAGAACGGAAGGCGTCACGGCGTCCGTGGCCACGGCCGCGGACGCCGTGCCTTCGTTCAGCGGTCCACCTGGGCCATGCGCTCCGCATTGTAGCGTGGCCCGGAGATTTTCTCGGGGCTGAGCGCCGCGTCGAGCGTGGCGATGGCCTCGGCATCCAGTGAGACCTCCGCCGCTCCCATGTTGTCTTCGAGGTGACTTCGGCTCTTGCTGCCCGGGATCGGCACGATGTCCGTCGCCCTTGTGCAGCAGCCAGGCGAGCGCGATCCGGGCGGGTGTCGCCTGCTTCCGCGCGGCCAGCTCGCGTACCGCCGACGCCGCACGCAGGTTGGCCTCGAAGTTCTCGCCCTGGTAGCGCGGATCGCCGCGCCGGTAGTCGCCCTCGGGATACTCCTCGGCGGGCTTCACCGATCCGGTGAGAAAGCCGCGGCCCGAGCGGCGCGAACGGCACGAGTCCGATGCCGAGCTCGCGCAGCAGCGGGATGATGTGCGGCTCGAGGTTGCGCTCCCACAGCGAGTATTCGCTCTGGAGCGCCGCGATCGGATGCACCGCGTGCGCGCGGCGGATCGTCTGCTCGCCGGCCTCCGAGAGGCCGAGGCAGCGCACCTTGCCTTCGCGCACGAGCGCGGCCATCGTGCCGACCACGTCCTCGATCGGCACCGTGCGGTCGACCCGATGCTGGTAGAGGAGGTCGATGCGGTCCGTCGCGAGCCGCTGCAGCGATCCCTCCACCGCCTCGCGGATGTGCTCCGGCCGACTGTCCAGTCCCCGCGAGTCCGGCCTTTCCGTCGAACCGGAAGCCGAACTTGGTGGCGATGACGACGCGATCGCGGTGGCCCTTCAGGGCGCGGGCCAGCAGCTCTTCGTTCGTGTACGGCCCGTACGCCTCGGCCGTGTCGAAGAAGGTCACGCCCAGCTCGAGGGCGCGATGGATCGGTGGCGATCGATTCACCTTCGTCGCGCTCCTCGGGAGCGCCGTAGGCGAAGCTCATGCCCATGCAGCCGAGCCCGATCGCCGACACCTCCAGGTGGCTGTTGCCCAGCGTGCGCGTTTGCATGTTGCGTCCTTTCACGCGGGCGTGGTGCTCCGGTTCAACGCCGCGCGGATGCGCGCAGATGGTGGAAGCTGTGTCGCACCGCGTGATCCTCGAGCATGAACTGGCAGGTGAGCGGCGCATTGCTGTAAAGGGAGTTCGGCGCGATACGGTCGAGCTCCGCGTCGCTCATGGCCCGGATCGCCGTCGCGGCGGCGGCGCTGTTCTTCCGCAACAGCGCGAGGGTCTCCACCTTGCTGGCCGCGTGGTGATCCTTGGCGTGGCCGGCGTTGAGGGTATGCACGTCGTTCCAGGTGACATCATTGATGACTCCACCTGCGGCGAGCTTCTGCGCCAATTCGATCTCGAGCGGATAGATGTTGGCCACGTGATGGACGACGACGCCGACCGAGCGGCCGTCGTGCGTCAAGGAAGTCTGCCACTCGGCGTCGGACAGGCCCTCTGTGAAAGAGGCGAGGGCGCTGGCTCCTTGTTCCAGGACCCTGGCGAGAGCTTCACTGCGAGCGTTCATGTCTCGGATCTCCGTGGTTGATGCGCGACGCACATTTGCTCCGCGCCTCGGCATCCTAGGGATTCGCCCCGCGGCTGCCGAGGGTCGAGGCTATCTCGAAATGGTGATCTTCTTGATCGACGTGTTACGGCCCTGGTGCAGCCTCACGAAGTACAAACCCGACTGGATCCGCACGCTCTCTCCGAGGCTCACCGAGTGGGGCCCGGACCCAGGCTGCCGACCTCGCGTCGAGCCACCCGCCGGCCGCTCACGTCGAAGAGCTCGAGCTCCGCCTTAGTCCAGCTCGGCAGCTCGAAGAATACCTGCACGCGGGCGTCCGCGGGGTTCGGCCAGGCGCCCCGGAGAGCGAAGACGAACGTCCGCGGGACGGGCACGCCGACGGTTCCGGGGATCGTGGTCTGCGCGTCGGGCTGCGCCGGCGCCGCTTCCTGGTTGAACGCCGAGTCGCGAGCCACGCTGTAGAACGAGTAGGTGTGACCGGCCTGGCCGCTGAAGGTCGCGGAGGTCGAGCTCACGTTCGTGAGCCACACGCTGTCCGCTCCCGCGTCGACGGAAACGTGGATCGTGAAATCCCTGACCCCCGAGCCCACGTCGCTTCCGCCCCAGCTCACCGGGAAGGAGAGCGTGTTGGTTTCCGCCGGCAGCGCGGCGACCGCGCTCAGCGGAGCCGCCCCGTCCACGGTATTCGCCCACACCGGGGTGAGGATCGGAGCGTTCGCGTCGAACACGATCGACGCCCGGTTCGCGATCACCTGACCGGTCGTCAGATTGCTCCGCGGCATCACCGTGTACTGGACGTTGCCTTCTCCCTGGGGAGCGGCGATGTTCGGGGGTAGGAAACCGGCGGTGGGATCGGCGGGCGGCGCGCCGGTATCGGGATCGATGGACGAGAGCTGCCAGGTGAGCACTCCTGCCGCGAGATCGCGCCGGACGTCGACCTTGACGACCAGGTCCTGGCTCGGCCGGAGGTCGATCGTTCCGAGGAACGACGACGAGCCGGGCGGCGGCGTGAGCACGTGCGAGCCGAAGCGAATCGGACCCAGCGCCACCGTGGACACATCCACCTTCGTCGTGTCGAGCGTGTCCGCCACCACCACCACCGCGGCCGGCGCGCGTGGCGCTCGCGGCGTTCTCGAAGTAGATGCCGTACGGCATCGGGTCTTTGCCGCGAATGAACCGCTGCGCCCCCACGCCGATGGGTCCCGCCTTCTCGTTCGGGTCGTGGGCAACGAAGACTCCCACGAGCATCTCCGCGAAGCTCTCATGGGTGAAGCACTGCTGACACGCGTCAAGCGTCTCGATCACTCCGATGCCGCACTGAACCTTGTCGAAGATACTGAGGATTGGAATCTCCCCGCGCAGGCCGCCGTCAGGGCGAGAATCGTTTCACCGTAATACCGCAGCAGCGAGCAACCGGTGGAGGCATCGACGTCGGCTGGCGCGAATCGGAGGTCGTTGAAGGTCTGTGCCGAGCTGATAGCCGTGCTGAAGTAGAGAGAAGCGATCTCCCCCGCGCACTCTTCATGCCGCGCCAGGCCCGAACATTCGAACACTGTGCTCATGATCCCGGCGACGCAATCGAGCGGCTCGGGTTCGGTCAGCAGAACGGAGTAGGGAGAGTTGGAATAGGTCTTCAAATCGATGGAGTTCGTGTTGGGCGGCGTGACCGTCACGGACACGTGCTGGGGGATCTCCGGTGGGACCCGCGGGGATTCCAGGATCACCGTCGAGTCCCCACCCGATGCGTAGGAGATCGGCGCGTTCGAGTAATCGGGGTTACCGGCGCCAGGCACGGGCGGCGGGTTCATGAGTGGCGGGCCGATGGTGCTCGGGACCCCCGCCGGAAGGCCGCCGATCCCGATCTGCACGCCGAGCGCGTCGGTGTTGCCCGTGTTGTAGAAGACGATGTCGAACGTCGAAGGCTGACCGACGCGGATCGACGATCGCCCCACGATCTGGACCATGATCTGAGGCGTGCGCCCCGCTTCCACGGTGAACCCAGCCGGCAAGGTGATCGTGGTTCCGTCTGTGCTCCGCACGACCAGGTCCCAGGCGCCGAGGGCCGCTCCGGTGAGATCGAACTTGACGGAAAACGCGGAGCCATCCGGGCTCAAATCCAGGACCGTGCCCGGAATCTGCTGCGCGCCGCGCGCGAGCCACGTGCTAAGCCCGGCGAAGAGGCCGACCCCGTGCGCCACGACGCTCACCACGCCGTTGTTGCCGCCGCGATTCGCGGTGACGTTGACGATCGCGAGCGGTCCGGTCGAGAGGATCAAGCCGGTGTCGGTGTAGGTCGGCACGAACTGGAGGTTGCCGCCCAGATCGAGCCCCTGGTACGAGGCGAACGTCCCGGTGTGAGAGGTCCACTTGATTGGGATGTAGGCACTGCCCGCCGGTGGCACGAAACCCTGGAGGAGCGCGACCTCGAGAGTTCCGCCCAGCACCATCTGCCCGTTGTCCGAGAGCAGGTCGTACTGCGTGACCGCCTGGGTGCCGGACAGCTCCACACGAACACGGCCGGTCGGGTTCTGGACGATCCGACCCGTCACGCTGAGCTTCCCGGGCGAAGTCCCTGGACTGATCAGGCCGGCGTTGACGAGGTCGGTGCCGGAGATCGCGACGGTTCCCGCGCCGCGCAGCGTTCCTCCCACGTCGTTGAGGAAGGCTCCGCCGCTGATCGTGAACGTATGCCCGGCGTTCACCGTGATGGTTCCGCGGTTGGTGAAGCTGGGCGTGACGCCGGACTGGCTCAGCACGATGTCCTGGTTCAGCACGATCGTCCCGCTCACGTCGTTGAGGTGATCCAGGCCGACGCCGTCGATGTAGAGCGGATACTGGATGGTCATCATTCCCTGATTGACCAGTGTGGTCTGCAGGCGGCGCTCGCCGCCGGTCCCGCTGAGCACCTCGATCAGGCCATCCGAGGCGTTGGTCAGCCCTCCGCTCCCGCCCAGGATCGCCTGGAAATTGGCGATCGCCGCGGTGAGATCGAGCGTGCCGTGATTGGTTGCCGGCCCACCCAGAATCAAGCTCGCGCTGCTGGGCGGTGCGCCTTCCACTCGCCAGGTCCCGCCCGCCTGGTTGGTCATGGTCCCCGTGATCGTGCTCGACGATTGGTGCGCGATCAGCGTGCCCTGGTTCTGGATCGATCCATTGACCGTGCTGGCCGCGATCACCAGGGTCGAGCCGACTCCGTTGACCAGGCCGAGCGACGCATTCACGGTCGAGCTGGTAATGCTCACGGTCCCGAGGGTCAGCCCGGCGGCCGTGTTGAGATTCGCGGTCAGGCTGGCGAGCGAGAGCGACCCGGCGCCCGCGATGGTGCCTGAGTTCGCGAACGTCTTACCGGTGACATTGACCGTGTGACCGGCGGCGACGTTGATCGTGCCCTGATTGGTCAAGCTGGACGAGACGCCGGTCTGGGTGATGACGATGTCGTCGTTGGCCTGAAACGTGCCCCCTGCCTCGTTGACGTAGCTCCCCGCGCTGTTGTCGATGTACAGCGGGTACGTGACGGTCACAGTCCCCTGGTTGTCGAGCGGGACCTTCAAGTGGCGCTCGCCGCCCGACCCGGGCAGCACGCGGATCACGCCATCGACCGCGTTGGTGAGCGGTCCGGTGCCGAGCAGGTGCGATTGAAGGCGCGGAGGTGACGGAGGTCAGGTCGATGGTGCCGTGGTTGGTGGCCGCACCGTTCAGCGTCAGCTGTCCGGTGGCGCCCGGCTCCCTTCGGCCCGCAGCGTCGCGCCCGCCTGGTTCGTCAGCGTTCCGTTGACCGTGTTCGCCTGGTGGGCCACCAGCAGGCCGCGGTTCTCGAGCGATCCGCTCAACGTGGTGGCAAACAGCACCAGCGTCGTCCCGGCGGGGTTGACCATTCCGAGCGAGGCGTTCACCGCCAGACTGGTGAGGGCCAACGTCCCTCCCACAACCGTTCCAGAGTTCGAGAACGTTCCACCGGAGACCGAGATCGTGTGCGCCGCGGCGAGGTTGATGGTCCCCTGGTTCGAGAAGCTGGGCGACGCGCCGGTCTGGGTGACGACGATGTCGTCGTTCGCCTGGATGGTCCCGCTCGCCTCGTTGATGTAGCTCCCAGAGCCGTTGTCGACGTAGAGCGGATATGTGGTGGTCACGGTCCCCTGATTGTCGAGCGGCGTCGCCAGGTGACGCTCGCCGCCCGTCCCAGGCAACACACGAATCGAGCCGTCGGTCGCGTTGATGAGCGGTCCCGCACCGCCGAGGATCGCCTGGGCGTTGCCCCCAACCGAGGTCAGGTCGAGCGTTCCGTGATTGGTCGCCGCACCGCTCAGCGTCACCACCGCGCTGCCGCCGATCCCGCCCTCCACCCGCCAGGACGCGCCGGCCTGGTTGGTGAGCGTCCCGTTCAGGACCGTGGTGGGTTGGCGCGTCACCAGGGTCCCGCGATTCTCGAGCGCCCCATTCAGCGTGCTGCTCGTGATCGTCAGGGTGGTCCCCGCTCCGTTGATCACTCCCCGGAGGCGCGCTCACCGTCGAGCTGTTCACGCTCACGCTCGCGAGGCTCAAGGTGAGCGTCGTGCTCAGATTCGCGGAGAGGCTATTGAGCGAAAGCGATCCGGCTCCCGCGAACGTGCCGGAGTTGGCGAACGCTCCAGCGGTGACCGAGACCGCGTGCTGCAGGGCGACGTTGATCGTCCCCTGGTTGTTGAAGCTCGGGGACGCGCTGGACTGGGTGATGATTAGGTCATCGTTCGCATTGATCGTGGCGCCTGACTCGTTGACGTAGCTCTTGCCGGCATTGTCGATGAAGAGCGGGGTCCCGAGGGTCAAGGTCCCCTGGTTGTCGAGTGCCATCGACACGTGGCGCTCGCCGCCCGTCCCGACCAGCACCTGGATCAGGCCACCGGCCGAGTTGGTCAGGGTTCCGCTGCCGGCCAGATTCGCGCGCAGGTTGCCGGTCACCGACGTGAGCGTGAACGTGCCGCCGTTCGTGGCCGCAGCGTTCATGGTCAATGTGGCGCTGGATCCCGCTCCTCCCACGACGAGAACGGTCGCGCCCGTCTCGGTGGTCAGCGTTCCGTTGATCGTCTCCGACTGGTGCGCGGTCAGCTGACCGCGGACGTCGACCGCCGAGTTGATCGTGCAGCCGGAGAGATCGAGCTGGCCCGAGGTCTCGATGGTGATCGTGCCCGGAGAGGTCAGCGTTTTGGCGGACGCCGCCAGGATTTGCTGCCCCGAACCAGCGCCCACCGTGAGTCCCGCGACCGTCGGGCTCACGTTCAGCGTCACGGTGTAATTCCCCGCGAGCACGATCAGCGCCTGGTCGGAGGAACCCGGAACCGTCCCCGAGCTCCAGTTGGCGGGATTGCTCCACAACCCGCCCGCGGGGTTGGTCCACGACACGGCGGCCGCGGCCGCGGACTCGGAGGCGGTGAGGCGGGCCAACGTGAGGCGGCAGAGACGATCAGCGCGCGAAGCATCGGAGCGCGTGCTCGTGAGGAATAGCTTGGCGAATCTCCGTAGCGAACGCCACGCGGGCGCTCGAGAGGCGAGATCGGACGCAAACAGGTCGGCCGCATGCACACTCCGTCTTGAGGGACTGCCCGGGGGTGGCCTGGAGCGCGGAGGATCGCGTCTCTCGGAAGCCGAGGTCAAGAACTTGTATGCGTTGCCTCGGACACCGGCATGAAACCCCGCACCAGCAACCAGAAGATGATGGGAAGCTCGCCCAGGGCGAGGAGGTTGGCCAGTGGATCGATGACTCCCAGGGATGGAAACAGGCTCGTGGCCGCGCGCAGGAGCTCGCCCACCGCGCCGACCAGGAGCAGAACGCCGAGGATCCTCGGCAGGGATTCGGAGCGAATCACCAGGATTCCAAACGGCACGAGCCACAGCCCCCAGAAGATCTGGACGATGCCAATGCCCTCGGCGTGGAGGCGCAGGAACAGATAGGCCAGCGAGTCGAGCTGAGCCGGCGTGAAGCTGGAGAGGAAGGTCGGACGCCCCAGCAGAACGAGCGCGGCGAGCTCGTTGACGACGTCGACGAACACGATGGGAACGGAGACCAGCACCAGCGCGGCCATCTGCATCGCAAGGCTCCGGCTCACCGTTTCGAAGAGGCGATAGAGCGCGAGGCCGAGGAAAACGAAAACCACGAGATAGGCCAGCTCACTCGCAATCCCGAGCCGGAACAGGGTCGTGGCGGCGCGGATGTGCTCGGCGGTCGCGACGGCATCACCGCGGACGAGCAGCCGAGCAGGGATGAAGAGGAGGCCTGGCAGGCCGACCACGAGCATGCCGACATAGAGGAGACCCGCCACCCGTGCGCGTCGGTGGATCGGGACTCCACTCCTGCCTTCCGCAGAAACGCGCTCGTAGGTCGCCGACACCGGCGCAATCTATCATTTCTGCAACGTCACGCTCTCCGTGTGCACGATGCCGAGTGGGTCGTCCCACCCATTGGCCGCTCGGGCAGGTCGCCGATGCGTCACTGACGCGGCCGCCGCGCCGCGCGAACGCTCGACCCCGTTGTGCGCGTTCGACCTCCAAATCCATCGATCCGTCATGCGGTCTGCACGCCTGCAAGGCACGCTTCCTGCCCTGATCGAGGGCCGCAAGTCGCCGCTCGACGCGGCCGCACCGGGGCACGGCGTGTCCACTCGAAGAGTGGCCGCGACGGGCCCACCAGCACGGAGATCTTCATGGCGAGAGCGATGATGGTTGGATTGCTGATGCTGTTGCCGCTCGGCGCTGTCTCGTGGGCCGATGATTGGTCGCCGGAGCAGTGCGAGGCGTTCGACCACAACATGGACGGGGCGTTCGACGTGGCGCCCGGTGGACAGTACCGTGTGACGATCGACATGACGCACTGCGGCGGGATGGTGCAGAACTATCAAGTCACACTGATGAGCGCCAAGCGTGGGACGCCGTACGCCACGGTCATGGTGCTCGACCAGACCGGGCGCTCCGTCGGCGTGAGCGATGCCGGGCATCACCTCGTGCAGATCGGCAACGTGCCGAGCAACGCGGTGTACACGGTGGTGTGGTGACGAGCGGCTCGCGGCGCTCGGAGTCGTGCGTGCTCAACTACACCGGCGCGATCTGACCGATCGACGCCTCGCGCCCCGCGGATCGTTGCCGCGGGGGCGTTGTGTTTTCCGGGAGCCGGCGGCCTTGGATGACTCGGACCTGGGGCGTTCTGTCGCGTCGTGGAGGGCGTCAACGCCGGTCTCTCGATCCCGGAGCTTTCGTCGCTGCGCTGGCTCGCGACGCGGAGCGGAACGGATGCGCCAGATCCTCGTGCGCTCCAGGCGCTCGGCACCTACCTCTTCCATGGCGACCTGGCCTTCACCGCCACGTTCTTCGCCGTCGGCAGCCTGCTGTTCGCCTGGCCCTCGCTGCGCGGGCGCATGATTCCCAGGGTCATCGCATGGACCGGCGTGATCGCGTCAGCGTTGCTGGTGGCGGGTCTTCCGCTCCAGCTCGCTGGATTTCTCGACGGCCCCATCACTCAACTGATGTGGCTGCCCATGCTGGTGTTCGAAGCTGCCGGTGGCGGTGTGGTTCATCGCCAAGGGCGTTGCTCCGCCGATGCGCATGCTAGATTCGGTCGCGTGAGCCAGCCGCAGACCAAGCCCGAGATCCTCGCCGCGCTCGAGTCCAACGCCAACGCGATCGACTCGTTCTTCTCTGGGCAGCCCGATCACGTGCTCTTCACCGGCAACTCGGATCACTGGGGGCCGGCGCACCACCTTCACCATCTCGCACTGACCAGCCAGGCGGTCGCCCGCGGCTTGCGCAAGAGCGCCCTTCCGCCCCACGCCAGCGGGCGCTCGCGCGGTTACGGCGAGCTCATCGCCGCCGCCACGAACGCGCTCCAGTCAGCGCCGAAGGAATTGCAGATCGAGCGCGGAAGCGGTCGTGGTGATCGCCCCCGGCACGACGCGGACCGGCCTGGTTGCGGATTTTCGATCCGCTAGCGCGGATCTGCGCGCCGCCACGGCCGCCTGGATCGACGACGATCTCGATCTCCGCGCCCTGCCACATCCCTACCTCGGAGCGCTGACCGTCGCGCGAGATGCTGCTCTTTGCGTGTTCCACGAGCGGCATCATCTCAAGCGGGTGCGGGCCAGCCTCGAGCCGGTTTCCTAGCCCCGTCGCGGGCGACCGCTACGACTTGTCCACGAAGGGCGGCCCGGTGTCGTGCACGACCGGGGGCACCGTCTTCAGATAACGGTAGATCGCGCGCAGATCATCTTCGTTGAGGTTGCGGAATCCCTGCCAGGGGCATCGGCGAGCCGGGATCGCGACGTCCGGCGCGCATGCGCGCGATGAACTGATCCTCGGTGAAGCGCGCGAGTCTCCCGGTGGTGGGCTCGGTGGTGAGATTGGGCGGTGCCCAGATGCGCTTGGGATTGATTTCGTCGGGCATGTGCGACCCGCCCAGGTGCGGCCCCACCATCGCCCCGGTCTTGAAGTCGCGCTGCGTGTGACACGCCCAGCAGTTCGCCACGGACTCCACGAGGTAACGACCGTTCTCCACGGTGGGGCCATGCGGGTTGAGCCGGGGCGGAGTCTCCTTCGGCCCCACGGGATTCGCCAGCACCGTGGCCTTCACGATCCGCCCCAGGAGGCTGAACTGATGGGCGGGCACGACATTTCGGACCGGCGGCTGCGATCGCAGGTACGAGACCACGGCCACCAGATCCTCGTCGGAGAGACCCTGCATCTCCATGAACGGCAGCAGCGCTCGGCCGTCGTGGCCCACCCCGTAGCGCAGCGCGCGCGCGATTGCTCCGTCCGAGAACCGTCCGATCCCGGTCTCTTCGTCGGGCGTGATGTTGCGGGGATGGAAGCGTCCCGGCGGGATGTTGAATCTGAATCCGCCCGAGAGCGGCACCTCCTCGCCGGCGAGGGTATTCTCGTGCTGCTTCGGGTCACCGTGACAGATCGTACAGCTCGCCAGATCGCTGGACCACGTAGCGGCCGCGCTCGATCACGGCCGAATCGGTCGAGGCGGCGACGGCAGGCATCGGGGCGTCGAAGGTGAGCGTGCTGGCGGGAGGCGACGTACACGGAGAAGCCAGCCACGACGAGCGCGATCAGGATCACGAGACCAGCCAGGACTCTTTTCACGCAAGCTCCTCTCGAAGTGAACTATGGAAGGCGGTGTCACGGAAGGCGACGCCGACGCGGCGCACGCGTGGCCGAGGGGCGCGGATCATAACGACCCGCTACCGCGCCGGCAATGAAGCGCGTCTGTGTCGAGCGCGGAGACCGAAGCGGGCTCCGACATCCTCCGGCGCTGCGCGTGATTAAGAACTGTGGCATGCTCGCCTCATGCCCAAGCTGCGCGTCCATGGTTTCTCGATCTCCCTCGACGGCTACGGCGCTGGGCCCGTGCAGGACCTCGCGAACCCGCTCGGCGTCGGGGGCACGAACCTTCACGAGTGGATCTTCCCCACGCACACGTTCCACCAGATGGAAGGAAGCGGTCCCGGCGAGACCGGGGTCGACGACGACTTCCTGGCGCGCGGTTTCGATGACATCGGCGCGTGGATCCTAGGACGCAACATGTTCGGACCGATGCGCGGTCCGTGGCCCGACCAGAGCTGGAGGGGCTGGTGGGGCGAGGATCCGCCCTATCACGTCCCGGTGTTCGTGCTCACGCACCACGAGCGTGCGTCGATTCCGATGGCCGGCGGCACGGAGTTCCACTTCGTGACCGGTGGCATCGAGGAGGCGCTACAGAAGGCGAAGGATGCCGCGGCCGGCCGCGACGTGCGACTCGGGGGCGGCGTCGCGACCATTCGTCAATACCTTCGCGCCAGGCTCGTCGACGAGATGCACATGGCGATGGCGCCCGTCCTGCTCGGCTCCGGCGAACACCTGTTCGTGCAGCTCGACCTCCCGACGCTCGGCTACGAGTGCGTGGAGGTGGTTCCAGGTCTTCGCGCGACCCACATGGTCGTGGAAGCGGCGCGAAGAGACGCACTCGTGACGCGTCAGGATCCGAACGCCGGAGGATGGTCCCGCTACTGCTCGTAGTTCTCCACGATATCCGGCGCCCTCACGTGTGCCTTGTCGGGATCCTCGCCGGATTCACGCAGTGCGCGCCGCTGCCGCAGCAGGTCCCAGCACTGGTCGAGCTCGACGCGGATCGATTGGAGCCGCGCGCGTGCGTGGTCGTCGAGATCGTTCTGGTTGCGCAGCGCGTGTTCCTCGTCGACGAGGTGCTTGATCGTGCCCAGGACTCGTTGGTCCGTGGTGTGTTCGTCCGCCATGCGTCCTCCCGCGTTCGTTCGCCCTCAGGGTCGTGGGGACCGGGAGTGTCGCACATCGATTCAGGCCGTACATCAAGGGAGCGACGCCGGAGCGGGTGTCCACCGGCCTTGACGGTGTGCTTGCAAGCCGACTCCCGAGGTTCCTCGTGCTCGAAGACGCCCGGGGGCATCCTTTGTAATTCGAGGTAGCCGAAGCTGCCACGAGTTCTCTCGTCGCTCTGTGCGCGTCGCTTCTCCCAACGTTTTGCAGCTCTGTACTCGTGGGGCATGGAAGGTGCTGGCGCCTCCATGGGTCATGGGTCGCGGTCGCTCCACTGCCCATCGTTGAACCGGCCGAGCACGAAGGAAGGGATCCCTCCGATGAACAACGAACGGAAACTCCTCGGGGGCGGGCGGCGCGCGGCTCTTCTGCTGGCCCTGCTCCTGGTCTTCACGGCCGGAGTCGCGCCGGCCGCGCCAATCCCGGCGACCACGGACGATCGCAACGCGACCACCCCGATGATCACCGGCACGGTGATCGGACTCGATCAGCAGGACATTCGGGTCGCGACCGAGCAAGGTGACGAGGTGCTGCTGACGGCGGACTCGCACAGCATCGTGCCGGCGGATCTGGACGTCGAGATGCTGGTGCGGATCCAGAGCCACTACCTGAATGACGGCAGCCGTCACGTCGATCGCGTGATTCCGGTGCGCGAAGGTCAGAAGATCACGCGCGATCTGGCCTATTCCCACGAAATCGACGAAGACGGCGACGCCGACCAAGTGCGTTACGCCGCGCTGGAAGAGCCGGGCGACGAAGCGCACCACCACCGCGATTTCGGACACGACGCCCAGCTGCGCGTCGCGTCCTCGGCGACCATTCCCGCCACCCACGAGTACGAGCTGGCCACCCGGCCGATGATCGCGGGTTGGGTAGACGCGGTGAACGATCAGCGCATCGTGGTCGAGACCGCGAGCGGACCGATCACGGTCCAGATGGACTCGCACACCCTGGTGCCGTCCTCGCTACATTCGGGGATGGGCGTGCGGGTCGAGTACCAGCAAATGGAGAACGGCGACTTCGTGGCGCGGCGCATCACCGAGGATCGCTTCTATGCCACCGAGCACCTGAACCGCACCTACGTCCCCGCCGAAGAGGGCGAGGAAGGCTCCGAATCCGATCGGACCTCGGCCTCTCGCGAGGAAGCCGAACATGCGGCTTACGCCAGCAACCAGCAGGACCATCCGCAGGGCAACGATCAGGATGAGCTGCCGAACACGGCGGGTCCCGAGTCGTGGCTCGCCGTGTTCGGCATGCTGTCGCTGGGCGCCGGATGGCTGGTGCAACGGCGCGGCCCGAAGCTCTGATACGTCCGCGGATCCGCTAGCGATCGTCGCCTTGCACCCGACTCGGGTCGGGCGCAAGGTGGCGACGTGAACGACGATCGCGATCCCGGCGCTCCCGCGGCGCCATTGCCTCCGGGCGAGCCTCACGCAGGTCAGGCGCGCGGCGATCGTCTGCACACCTTCGCCGGTCCGGGAATCACCGTCAGCTGGTCGCGAGCACGGTGCATCCACGTCGCCGCGTGCGTCTTCGGCCTTCCGCGCGTCTTCGCTCCGGGGCGCCGGCCGTGGGTCGATCCGAGCCAGTCCTCGGCGGACGACATCGCTCGTGTCGTGCAGCACTGTCCCACCGGCGCTCTCCACTTCGCTCGGGAGGACGGAGGTGCGGTGGAAGTGGCGCCGGAGGTGAACCTGGTGGCCGTGACGCGCAACGGTCCCATCCACCTGCGCGGGGCGATCGAGGTGTTCGACGAGTCGGAGCGGCGGCTGCTCACCGACACGCGCGTGGCCCTGTGTCGATGTGGCCGCACGTCGAATCCACCGCTCTGCGATGGAACCCACACGGTCGTGGGCTTCCAGGACGAAGGGAACCTCAGGCTCGAATCCGTTGTCGACAGGCCCGTCGCGGTGCGCGGTGCGTTGCGGGTCAGGCCGGAGCGGGGCGGGCCGCTGCATCTCGCAGGGCCGTTCCGGCTGCAGAGCGCCGATCATCACGTCGCATTGCCATGCGACGCCGCCAAGCTCTGCCGATGCGGCGGCTCGGGAAACAAGCCGTTCTGCGACGGGACGCACCGCACGCGGACGCCCGGATAGGCCGGCGATGTCGGATCCGCGCGAAGCGCCGCTGTTGCGGCACGCCTCGACCGAAGTCACGGCCGTTATCTGGTCCGGCCGGCGACTTCGGGCCAGAACCAGCACTGGCTGGTCGGCTTCCACGGACAGGGACAGACCGCCGAGGCCTTTCTGACCGACCTGGAGCGCGTGCCGCGCGGCGCCACTTGGCTGGCCGCGGCGGTGCAGGGCTCCACCGTTACTACGCCGGTCGCTCCCGTACGATCGTCGCCAGCTGGATGACGTCGCAGGACCGGGAGCTGGCGATCGCGGACAACGTGTCATGGGTGGATCGCGTGCTCGACGCACTGGAACGCGAGTTCGGCCCACCGCGCACCATCGTGTTCGCCGGTTTTTCGCAGGGCGTGGCGATGGCGTATCGCGCCGGTCTGCTGTGCCGTCGCTCGTGCGCGGCGATCATCGCGGTCTGCGGCGACGTCCCGCCCGAGATCGCGTCGTTGCCGCCCCGGCCCTGGCCACGGGTGATGGCGGCGACCGGTGCGCACGATGACTGGTACACGCCGGCGCGACTCGAGGCCGACTTCGAGATTCCTGCGGGCGCGCCGAGACGATGCCGAGCGGCTCGTGTTCGATGGCGGCCACGAATGGAGCGAAGCGGTGGTCGCCGCCGCGGAGCGATGGCTCGCAGAGGTCGAGCGCCCGGTCTAGGCGCTGGCGCGCGTGCGGCTGGCTGCGGTCGGGGCCTTGGCGGTCGGCATCCCCGCCCGCCAGAGGGCTTCGAGGAAGACTTGCTGGCGCTCGGGGTTCATCCAATGCGCGAGCTCTTCTCGGGCCATCCGCGGGATTCGGGATAGACCGCGAGCAGTCGCTGGATCGAAGCGTTGGCTTCTTCACCCATCTCGAGCGCCGAGTACGCTGCGGCGTGCATGGCGTGCGTCCAGAAGAACTGCTCGCTGCGGCAACGCAGCGCCATGTCGAGCGCCGCGTCGAACTCGCCGCGGTCGAAATGCCAGGAGGAAGAATGGGAACCAGTACCAGTCGGGCGGCTCCGGGTTCAGCGACAGCGCCATCTTGAGGAGCAGCATCCCCACCGTCCACTCGTCGGACAGGATGACGTGCAGTCCGTAGTCGGCGAGAGCACGTCCGAGTCGTTGGGATTCAGCTCGAGGCAACGATCGGCGGCCGCGCGGAATCCGGTGAGATCGTGGCGCGCGAAGCACGCCAGGAACAGGGCGTGATAACCGAGGGCATGAAGGGGATCCAGCTTGACCGCCTTGCGCGCCGCCTCGAAGGCGAGGTCGCGGGCGTGCTCCCTCCCTTCCGCGGGGTTGTAAGCGAAGCGCCAGGTATCCGTGTGCACGAAGGACAGCGCCGCCCACAACGAGGCGACCTCGGGAGTCTCGCGGGTCTCGGTCTCGAGCGCCTCCCTCACCTTGGCATGACCCTCGGGCGAACGGTTCGTGGCGTACTCGTAGAAGAGCAGCAGGCAGTCGTAGGAGTCCAGACGATCGGGCGCCTTGTGCTGGGCGGCGGCCAGCTCGGGACGCGCGATCACGCCGTGCGGCTGCGCGATGGTGGCCACCACCTGTCCCGCGATCTCGTCCTGGACTTCGAAGATCGCCTGGACGCTCAAGTCGCGCTCGTAGACGTTCGCCCATAGCAGGTCGCCGCTCTCTGCGCTCGCGAGCTCGGCGTGCACGCGCACGCGCTCCTCCGCGCGCCGCACGCTGCCCGACAGCACATAGTCGGCACCGAGCTCGCCGCGCAGCTGGGCGAAGTTCCGCTCGCCGCGATGGTGGAAAGCGGTGCTGCGGCCGATCAGGTGGAGCTCGCGGAAGCGCGATAGCGCGGTGACGATCTCGACGGTGATGCCGTCACCGAACAGCGAGTCGCTGCCGCCCAGGGTCTCGAACGGGAGCACCACGATGGAGGGGCCGCCGGGAATCGGCGCGAGCCACGACACGGTGCTCCCGTCCGCTCCCGCGCCTCCTTCACCTGGGCGATGTCCTCGCGAAGATGGAGCACGTCCGCGTGGGCGTGGAAAGCCGGAACGTAGGCGCCGCGCGGCAGCTCGATGAGCACGGGGTCGTGCCGTCCCAGCGTGAGGTAGTAGTACTCCGAGCCGGCGGCGCAGTCGGCTGGCTTCGACCCGCACGGTGGGATTGATCTTCGGGTCGAACGACGCGTCGCGCCCAGAACACCTCGGTGGCGAGGGTGTATTCCTTGAGCTGGGCGCTGCGCCCCTGGAGCGTCTCCTCGACCACGAAACGCAGGAGACGGCGGGGGCTCTCCGCCGCCGCGAACTGCGCGCTGGAGAGAATACGCTCGAGCTGCTCGCGTATGGCTGGTTCCGCCGGGCGAGCCGCACTGCGGTCAGGCTCATCCGTCTTCTGTAACGTGGCCGTCCTCCGTTGCGAAGGGAGCTGCTCAAGCGGCCGTCGCCACGGCGCTTGACGCCTTCCGCCGGCGGACACTGTCACCCGTGGTGGACGTTACCTACCCCCTGTAACTCCCGTCAATCGGTCCCCCCGCCTATCTTGCGTGTGTCCGGTTCACGTGGGCACGAAGACAGACTCTCGGGCCCGCGGGATCGAGACCGGTGGCTCCGGATCTGGAGAATGCTCCGCGCTCACCTTGCGAGGTTGATCGGGGCGGTCGCTTTCAGGGGCTGCTGTTCCAGGAAAAAGCACGCGGTCAGCGTGCGGCCCGCGAGGGGCGGGACGCATGTGTGCAGTCCACTGAGCTGAACCTCCTTGGCCGCGTGCTAAAAACCTCCGGCCGGCGTTCCCGTCATCACGCCATGCATCTCGGAGTCGGGGCGTCGGTTCGGAGGCAAAATCGTTCACGGCGACACCGCCGTTCCCCGCGGGCCTCCCCGACGCCTCGTCACGGCATGAGCGGCTTGCCGGTTCCGAGGTGTTTCGTCGTCTGGGCCTGGCCCCGATGAACTGAATTCCGGCCCGTGGCGTCCCGGCCGCCAATGCGGAGCAAATGCCCGCGTCGGGAGGCGGCGGTGGAACGCTGCCGACCTGTTGCGGTTGGCTCCGCGGTCGGATCTCCTGTTCGAGGTCGTAGGCGAGCGCCAGGAGCTTCGGCTCCTGCAAGAACCCGCCGTACATCCACAGCCCAGCCGGCTTCCCCTCGGGCGTGAGCCCCACCGGGATCGACAGGTTGGGATATCCCGCGATGGCAGGCAGCGTGGAAGCGAAGCTGTAGCTCGGCGCGACGATCGCATCGAGCCGATCGCGCTGGAGCGCGCCATCGATGCCCTGTCGCGAGAAGGTTACGCTGTCGGTGCGCGCGGTCCGATAGACGGGATCGTTCAGGTTTCCGCTGGTTTGTTGCGCCGCCTCGAAGACCTCCTGCCCGAAGTACTGCATCTCTCGCTGGCAGTTCGCGACATTGAAGGCGATCAGATCCGACAGCGTCCGCAGGCTCGTGCCGCGGAGACGGCCGAGGTAGTCGGCGATCAGGACGCTTGAACTCGAAGAGCAGGGCCGTGAACTCGTCGTTGTAGAGCTTGGAGTTCTGCTGGAAGGGATTCCCGTATCGGTCTGCACCAGCGTGGCGCCGAGACTGGTCATGGCATCGAGCCCCTGCTTGGCCACCGCCACCAGATCCTGCTCGCCACCGAAGCCGTTCCCGAAATAGCGACTGTCGATCCCGATGCGCGCGCCGCGCAGGGCGCCGCGCTTCAGGAAGGTCGTGTAGTCGCTCGGCACCGGCATCCCCGCGACCCGCCCGAACGGCGTCTGGAGCACGCCCAGCAGGATGGCGACGTCGGTGACCGTGCGGCCCATGGGGCCGGCCGTGTCCTGGGTTTGCGCGATGGGAATGATGCCGTTCTGGGAAACCAAGCCGACGGTCGGCTTCAGGCCGACGATCAAGTTGTTGCCGGACGGGCAGACGATCGAGCCGTCGGTCTCGGTTCCGACCGCGATCGCGCAAAGATTGTGCGCGGTCGCTGCCGCCGACCCCGAGCTCGATCCGCAAGGATCGAAGCTCAGGAGATACGGATCGCGCGTGAAGCCGCCGCGCGCGCTCCAGCCGTTGAACGGTGCATTGCCGCGGAAATTCGCCCATTCGGACAGGTTGGCCTTGCCCAGGAGAACGGCGCCGCCGGCGCGCAACCGGTCGACGATCGTCGCATCGGAGGGCGCCACGCTGTTCACCAGCGCCAGCGATCCGGCAGTGGTCTGCATGCCGTCGCGCGTCGCGATGTTGTCTTTCACCAGCACCGGAACGCCGTGGAGCGGCCCGCGCACACGGCCGGTGCGGCGCTCGGTGTCGAGCTTCTGGGCGATCGAAAGCGCGTCGGGATTGGTCTCGATCACGGCGCCGAGCAGTGGATTGAGCTGCGCGATGCGGTTCAGGTAACCGGCTGTCAACTCCACGCTCGTGAGTGCGCCGGACTGGAAGAGCGACTGGAGCTGAGGAATGGTGGCTTCGATCCAGTCGCTCGGGCTGGCGGCGAGCAGCGACTTCGGAAGCAGCGCGCCGAGCCCGCCGCTCACGACCCCGGCGCTCCCGCCAGAGCGAGCCGGATGAATTCGCGTCGATCGAGGCGGGACCCGACGGATGACTTTCGATCCACCGCACGAGAGGGCTTCATGGAGGGCTCCTAGGTGGGAAAGCGAAGCGAGTCGGAATTCTCGCGGCCCCGGACGCGAATGCAAGCGCAAATCCGTGGTGGACACCGTGCTCGAATGAGCGGTCCTGTCCTTTGAAGGGGTCGCCCAGCGGTGTCAACTCGGCCGCCGGCCCCGCCGATAACTCCGGAGCAGCGCCCGGCTGGTACCGGTGGCGCCTCCTCGTCCTCACCCACTTCGCGCGGAGTACCCGTGGCCAGAAAGTTCAAATGGCGACCTCGGAACGTCCTCCGAAGCCTCGGGAAGGTGGCGCGCTTCCTGATCGTGAGTCGCCTGCTGGGCGTGTTCGTGGTGCTGTGCACGCTGGGAGTGATCGTGGGGATCCAGGCCCGGCCCAACCCGAAGGCCACACCCTACGCCGAGCTCTTCGATCACATGCGGGTGGTGTCGTATCGCGAGTCGCCCGCGGACAGCGCCGCGCGCTTCCTGGTGGAGCTCTCCGACGGCAGCAAGGTCTTCCGTCGCTACGACGTGGACACGAGAGCGTTCCTGCCTCCCGTGCGTGACCGTGACTACAACCGCGCGATCACGAGCACCGCTTACCGCCCGCTCCAGGTGCGCGGCCACATCGCCCAGGGACTGTGGCTCGACCTGCCGCGGCGACCGGGGCCCGAGCTCCTGCCGGAACAGTTCGAGGAGCTCTATCGCGCCACGATCGACTTCGTGAAGCCGGTCTCGCTGGTAGCCGGGGCGCTCGGCACGTTCTCGGGATACTCGGTGGGCTATCGCCTGGGCATCTGGAACCATTCGCTGCGGAGCCACGTCGTGCAGGAGCGTGTGCTCGCTACGCCCGACCTGGACCGGATTATCGCGCACGAGGCGTGGCGCCGCGTGCTGCTCGAACCAGCGGTGATGTCCGGCGAGGACGACGTGACGCGTTTCGCCACGATCGGCGCCACGCAGCGGGTGTACGCCAATTTCTTCCGCATCGCGCTCGACGACAGCGACGGCTTCATCCCGCGCGAAGCGGAGCGGCTCACGCGCCTGGGTCACCGGGAAGAGGCGCGCGCGATGCTGGCCTTCGCCGCCGCGGTGCGGCGGGCGGCGCCCGATACCGCGCAGCTGACGAGCGCCAGATTCAGCGCGGTCGAGCGCTGGGCGAGCCTGCTGGTGCGGCGCGGACACTGGGCGGCCGACGCCATTCCGCCGGCCGGCGAAGAGCGGGCGCGCTACCTCGGGATGCTCGCGTGGTACGGCGTCGCGCCGCTCGCTCCTGGAACCGAGCGCGTCTGGGTGGGCCCGCGGCTGCTGGTGCGCGAAGGCGACACGGAAGGCTTCATCACGGATGCCATCCCGGCGACCGGTGTGGGATGTCCGATCGCGTGGCGTCCGCGGCTCAAGGAGGAGACGGCCGGTCCCATCGCGCTGGCCGGCGCGTGGTTCTCGGATCATCCGGAGTTCCCGGCGCTCGCCGCCGTCCTGGACCGGGTGGCGGTCGTGGCCTTCGAGCAGGGCGGACGGATGATCGCGACGGGCCGCGAGCTGCTCGCCGAGCGCACCGGGCCGCGCGGGCCGAGCGTCGGCGTTCCGCGAACGCGCACGAGCTCGACGATGGCCGCCTCGTTCAAGCACCGCGTCGCGGTGACCGCGACAGCGGCGCCTCGTGATTCGGTGGGGCCACGCTCGGTGAGCCTCGCCTTCCTCTCGGCGGATGGTCACGCGTCGCCGTGCGCGCGACTCCGGCTCGCGGCCGGACAATGCGTGGCCTCGGCCGGGGCCTCGGAGAAGTTCGTGATGGGCGACGGTGGCGGAACCGCCGCGCCCTCCGATCCCGGCTCCGCGCCGGAGGGCGAAGCGCTGGTCTCGGTCACCGTGATCGCGCCGAGTCCCGCGATGGCCGACTCCGCGAGCCTCGCGCTACTCGCGCTCGGGACGGCGGGCGCCAAGAGCGCGGCGCGTGAACGGCCCGATCTGGCCGTCATCCTGGTCGAGCGTGGCATCGACGGCGTCGACACGGTCTGGGTGGAATCCGACCTCGAAGGTCGTTTTGCCCTCGAGAACTGCGGGGCGCCGCTGTGGGTGGAGTACTACTGAGCCGATTCGATCAGGTCAGGGAACCCTCGGCCGACACTCGATCGATCAAATCCAAGGCGGCCGACAAGCTCGGCAGGCGCTGCGCGGGGTCCTTTTCGAGTGCACGCTGAAGGAGCTCCGTGATGGGTACCGGAAGCTCGGGCAGCGCCAGGAAATCGGGAGACCGTTCGAGTGTCGCCGCCACGCGCTCGGTCACCGTCTCACCCGGGAACGCCATGCGACCCGACAGGCATTCGTAGAGACAACAGCCGAATGCCCACACGTCGCTGCGCGCATCGAGCGGCGTCCCCGCAGCTGCTCCGGGCTCATGTAGCCGGGAGTCCCTGCGATCGAGCCCGAAGCGGACGCGCTCATGCTGAGCGTCGAATCCGTCCAACCCGCCGGGCTCGTCATGATCTTGGCCAATCCGAAGTCCAGTACCTTCACGCGATCGCGCGCCGTCACCATGACATTCGAGGGCTTGAGATCTCGATGGATGATGCCCTCGGCGTGCGCCGCCTCCAGAGCCGCGGCGATCTGGCGGCAGATCCGGTAGGTGCGGGCGGGGTCCATGGATCTGGCGGCGATGGCCTGATCGAGGGTCTGTCCCGGGACGAACTCCATGGTGATGAAACGCGTGCCGAGATGGTCCTCGAGCGAATGGACCACGGCGATGTTGGGATGACTGAGGTTCGCGAGAATCCGAGCTTCCTGCTCGAATCGCTGGATGAGCTCTGCCGTGAGCGGTTGTGACTCGGGAAGCACCTTGATCGCGATGCGTCGCTTCAGTCGCGTGTCCTCCCCCAGATAGACGGTGCCCATGGCGCCTCGGCCGATCATGCCGAGCAGCGGGTAGTCCCCGAGCTGCGTCAAGTCCTTCGAGGACCCCAGCGACATGCTCGACACCTGCATGGCGCCCTGACCCACCGGAGCGCCGATCGCCCGGATGCCGACCGCGTCGATCATGCTGGAATGGAAGAGGTACTCGGCCTGGTCCAGCGGAAGGTTGAAGTGATCGGAGTTGAGCTCCGAGAAGAAGATTTCACGGGGACCGTCCGGAGTGTGCTCCACACAACCGAGCAGGCGATTCTGCCAGAGCACCGAGAGCGCGTCGCTGCTTTCCCCGAACCGCTCGCGCGCAGAAGTCGAGCAGTCTCGAGGTCCTCGAGTCCGAAGCGGTCCTTGCCGATGGCGCGAATGAGGGCCCGGAGATCGTCCACGAGACCCCGCGAGAACTCCGTGTCACCGGTGTACACCTCGGCGTAACCCTTGCGCGCAGCGTCCGCAGGCATCCCGCTCGACGCGATGTGATTGGCGCAGATCGCCAGCTGCTCGTTGCCGAAGGATCGGGACACCTCGCGGACGCACTGGCGGATCGCCTCCTGTGGCACCTCGCTCTGGTCGTTGAGGCGGGCCGCCGCCACCAGCTCGGCGAGTCGATTGCCCAGGATCACGATGTCCCGAGGCAGCAGGCGCGTGTGCCGCAGCAGATACTGGAGCACGGGCTCCCGCATCTGCCTTCCACGATTCTCGATGAGCGAGTGGCCCAGCCAGTGCTCGACGTCTGCGCGACCTTGCTCGGGTCTGCGAAGCAGCAGCCCATCGCCGAGGCGAGCGATCTTCTTCCTCAGGAAGAATTCGGCGCTGGAGTACTCCCACCCGAGCGTGGCGATGTGGGGCTCGCTCCGGTAGCGGTTCTGGTGCTCGCCGCGAAGCACCGAGGCCAGCACGTGATCGCGCACGCAGACGATCACGTGAAGCCTTCCCCGAAGTGCTGATCGCGCAGAAACCGCATCGCGCGATAGAAGAGTCCCTTCTGACACTGGAGCCAGTACATCGGTGCGCTGGCGTACTCCTCGTCCACCGAGTCGATGAAGAAATAGATGGGCGGCATCGCCCCGATCACGTCGTCGATCGTTGCCGCCAGCTCCGCCCAGGCCGGATGATCGAAGTACCGCGAATACGCATGAGCCGTGTGGAAGTCGTGAATGATCTCGGTGACCTGGCTGTAGACCGACACCTCGCGGCGTCGCGGCGGAACGATGTCGGGCACGTAGCTCTCGAGCTCTTCGCGCTGATCGTCCGACAAGTAATGCGAGAGCTGCTTCGAATGGAGGAGGTGGGTCACCAGGGAGCGCATGATGGCGCAGTACCAGAGCTGCATCCATTTCTCCGTCAGGTCGTGCTTGCCGAAGCACTGGCAGAACCTGACGATGTTGCTGGTCGCGGGGAGGTCCTGCTGGACCACGTCGGCGTAGATGGATTCGTTGTGCGACGCCGCCGCGCGAAGCCTGCGGAGGTACACGGTCTTGCCCGAGCCCTTGGCCCCGACGATCACGCGGTGCGAGAGATCGTCGGGGCGAATGCCCAGGCCGCTCGAGACCGGCAGATCCTCGAACGTGACGAAGTTGTCGACGACTTCCTGGATGTCGGAGCGCGACCCGTCGGGGTTGCCGAACGGCGTGCGGGACGGCTGGGGTGGCATGCGAAGCTCCGGCGCGAGGGACCGAATCGACCTGGAGGCCGGAGACTCTACAACCGCCTCGCCACAGGCTCCAGCGCAGAGGTATTCTGCCCTCGATTCGCGCCGGGCCTCGCCGAGGCTCGCCATAGAGGAGGACCTCCCCCGTGACCACGATTCCCAAGCATCGAGTCATCCACGTCCACACCGGCCGCCGCATCGCGGCGACGGTGCTGGTTCTCTGCGGCTCCATGGCGATCGGCCTGCGTGCGCAGGCGGCTCCGCCGGTCGACACGCACGCGTTGCCTCTCGAGCGTCCTGACGACCCTCCGATCCTTCCGGGATCCGTGGCTCCCACCACCACGCGCGCGGCGACGATCACGTTCGGGCCTTCACCAGCATCCAGGTGAACGTCGACGCCACCGGGCGAACCTCGTGGGCGACGCCGCCAACGAACGCTTCGATCGCCGTCGATCCGAACACCCCGAATCGCATGGTGATCGGTTGGCGACAGTTCGACAGCATCAAGTCCAACTTCCGGCAAGCCGGCTTCGGATACACGACCGATGGCGGACTCACCTGGACGACCGGCACGCTCGACCCCGGCGTGTTCCGGAGCGACCCGGTGCTCGACGTCGACGCGGAGGGCACATTCTTCTACAACAGCCTCGGCCATTCCTCGAAGCCGACGAAGCAGCCGAAGAAGAAGAACGACGACTTCGCCTGCAGCGTCTTCTCCTCGAGTGACGGAGGGCGGTCCTGGGGGACCGGGGTCTATGCCTTCGGCGGTGACAAGGAGTGGATGATGGTGGACCGGACCTCGGGAACCGGCCTCGATGACATCTACGAAGCGTGGAGCATCGCCGGCAATCCCTCCGCGCCGAACACGTTCACGCGCTCGCTCGACGACGGTGAGAGCTTCGAGTCGCCGAGCTTCATTCCGACCGCGCCGATCTGGGGCACGCTCGCCATGGCCCCGGATGGGACCCTGTACGTGATCGGCTTGGGGCCGACCGGATTCTCCGTGTCCCGCTCGACCGACGCGCGCGATCCGGCGAGTGCGCCGACGTTCACGACCTCCCCGGTGGATCTCGGCGGATACGTGAGCTTCGGTGGACCGAATCCGGAAGGACTGCTGGGTCAGCCGTGGATCACGGTCGACCGCTCGAACGGGCCCCGGTCAGGATGGCTGTACGCGCTGGCTTCGGTCCACACGCCCACGGACGCGGCCGACGTGATGTTCGTCCGCAGCACCGACGGCGGGCAGACCTGGAGCGCGCCCGTGCGCGTCAACGACGATACTCCCGGCAACCGCGCATTCCAGTGGTTCGGCACGATGTCGGTCGCTCCCAACGGGCGCATCGATGCGATCTGGAATGACACGCGCGGGTCCACCGACAGCACCAGAGTGCGCTCTACTACGCGTACTCGACCGACGGTGGAACGACTTGGTCGCACAACCAGCAGGCCAGCCCGGTCTGGAACAGCACGGTGGGCTGGCCGAAGCAGACAGAAGATCGGCGACTACTACCACATGATCTCGCAGGATGACGGCGCCGATCTGGCCTGGGCGGCCACCTTCAACGGCGAGCAGGATGTCTACTACCTGCGCATTGCAGCGCCGGTCGCCCCGCTCGCGAGCTCAAGACCCGCAGGGGACTCGGCGGGAGGGCGTGCCAGCCTCGAACGATCAGATCGGATTCCGTGGCAGCCAGCCGAGATCCTTCACCGGCGCCACGACCATCCGCTTCGTGACGCCGGCTGCGGGCGGACGGGTCGAAGCTCGAAGTGCTCGACGCGATGGGACGACACGTCGCCACGCTGATCGACGGTCGATCGAGCGGCCGGACTTCACATGTCGCGCTGGACGGGAAGCGATGACGCCAGTCGCGCGGTGAAGGCCGGACTCTATCTGTGCCGGCTCGACGTGGCCGGGCGCTCCGAGACGCTCAAGCTCATGTTCCTGAAGTGAGGGCCGGCGGTCGGTGCCGGCGGTGGATGACCTCGGCCTCGCGATAGAGCTCCGGATCGACGCCGAAGGTGTCCGCGAAAATACGGCCGCCGCGTCAGGCGGTACTTCGATCTTCTCCTCTCCCGTCGCCGGGAAGCGCCGCAGCGTGCCGTCGCGGAAGCTCGTGTACACCTCGTCGATGTAGCCGGCATAGACCAGCCGATGGAGGAAGCTCATCGGCGCGTCCCAGTCGTTCGCCGCGGCGACGAGATCACCCAGCGACTCGAGCGGCCGCGGCGCCGGATACGAGCTTCTTGCTCGGTCAGGGGTGCGGGTCACGACGATGTCGTCGCCGCAGGACCCGATAGTCGAAGGTCTCGCGCGGCGACGTGACCGTGAAAGACTCGAACAGGGGATACGCGCGGAACAGCGGAGCGGCATAGCCGACGTCCGCATACTGGGGACCCTCGGGCAGCTCCACCCGGACGCAGCAATGTCCCGGCTCCATGATCATCAACGAGGCGTCGAATCCCAGGTCGAGCAGCAGCGCGTGGAAGCCGCGCGCGAGCGTCCAGCACAGGCCACCGGCGCGTCGCGTGACGATGCGCTCGACGTAGACATCGAGGGGCGGCAGGAAGTCACCGCGCGCACGCCCCGGCTCCCAGTCGATCAGCTTGGTGAGCGTCTCGAACGGCACGCGCAGCTGATGCTGCCGCACCAGTCGATGGAGGTAGTCGAGCGAGGGTGGCTCACGGGAGAGCTCGAGATGCCCGATCAGTCGATCCAACATGGCGAGGTCATCACGAGAAATCTACCTCGGGTCCACGGCCCGCGTCAGCCCGCCTCCGCCTCCGGGGCCGGGCGTCGGCCCTCCTGATGGGGCGGCTGCCGGAGCAGGAGCGTCAGCGGCAGCAGCGCGGCCATGAGAATGGCGCTCAGCTGGAAACTCTTGTCGAACGCGATGAGCTGCGCCTGACGGCCGACCAGGCGCCGGCCATGGCGCGCACCGCGGCGCCGTGCGCCGATGCGGCATCCATGCCGCGAGTCATGAAGGTGCGCTCCATCCCGGCGAGGCGAGTCGACACGACGAGCCGGGCCGGGTTGACGTCGGCGATCAGCGCCTCGTGCGCCGCGACCATGAATCGGGTGAGCAGCGTGGTGAAGATGGCCAGGCCGACCGAGCCGCCGAGCTGGCGGACCAGGGGTTGAGACCGGAAGCATCGGCGATGAAGCGTCGCTCCACGTGCGACAGCGCCACGGTGGTGAGTGGCACGAACAGCAGCGAGAAACCGATGCCCTGGATGACCATGCCGAGCACGATGTCGTGCGTTCCGGTCTGCAGCGTGTAGCCGCCCATCTGCCAGGAGCCAGCGGCGACGCCGACCAGCGCCGAGCGCGACCAGCAGACTGCGGCGAGACGTGGTTGTAGAGGCGCCCCACGATGGGTGTGGCGACCAGCATGACGAGCGAGCGCGGCATGAGCGCGAGGCCCGACTGGAGCGCAGTGAACCCGAGGAGCTCCTGCATGAAGACCGGCAGCAGGAACATGTTGGCCATGCAGAATGGCGAACATGACGCCGCGCGATCGCCGTGCCGGAGGTGAACACCGGATCGCGGAACAGCGAAGGTTCACGGCCGGAGCGCGCACCCGCAGCTCGCGGAAGACGAAGCCGATCAGCGAGCCAGTCCGCCGATCGTCGCAGAGCCCGGCAATGAGCGGATCGACTCGAACCAGTCCTGGCGCGGGCCCTGCTCGAGCACGTACTGCATGCAGCGCGAAGCCGACGCTCATGAGTCGCGATACCCAGCCAGTCGATGGTGCGGCGCATTCGTGCGCGCGTCTCGCGGCGTGACGTGGCGGAACTCCTCGGCCTCGTGGACGAAGCGCGCCACCATGACGATGCCGAGAACGCCGACGGGAACGTTGATGAAGAAGATCCACGGCCACGACCAGTTGTCGACGATCCAGCCGCCCAGCGTCGGGCCGATCGCCGGGCCGACCACGGCGACCATCGCGAACACGGCCATCGCCATGCCCTGCTCCTCGGGCGGGAAGGTCTGGCGCAGGATCGCCATGCTGGGTCGGCATGAAGCACGCCCGCGCCCAGCCCTGGATGCGTGCGCGCCACCACGAGCTCGACCAGGGACGCGCGCCATCCCGCACAGGATGGAGCCGGCGACGAAGAGTCCCAGGCAGAACGAGATAGACGCGCTTTGACCGAAGAAGCGCCGAGAACGCGGTGAGCGGCATCACGATCACCTGGGCGATCGCGAACGAGGTGGCGACCGACGGCCATCTCGTCGATCGATGCCCCCAGCGATCCGCGGATCTGCGGCAGCGCCACGTTGACGATCGAGAGATCGATCGGTCGCCATGAGCGCGCCGAAGCTGATGGACGCGGCGACGAGCCACTTCGTTGTCGGCGGAGGTCCTCGCGATGGCGGGAGTGGCGACGGTGGTCATCGCGCTCAGCCTATCAAGGCGCGCTCGACGACGCAGCGCAAGGTCCTCGTCAGGTGTGCTTGGTGTCTGGGTCACGTCCATCCTAGGATGCCGCCCCGTGTTCACCCCCGAGGAACGCCTGAGGATCCGCGACGAGCTGATCGAAGCCGCCCGCGCGGACGCGCGACCGACGAGGCGGCGCCGTCACTGGCTCGGGCGCGGCGGAAGCCGAGGACACGTGGTCCGGACATCGACCTCGCCTTCGGCGTGAGTGAGCGCCGAGATGTCGGAGGTGCTCACCGACTGGACTGGCTCGGATGACCGAGCGCCACGGGGCGCTCCACCACCTCGATGTCCGCGTCCGGCTCGATGGGTCTACCGGGTGTTCCTGTTGCCGACCACCCTGCAGGTCGATCTCGCGTTCGTGCCATCCGCGGATTTCGGGCCACGTACCCCGAGCTTTCGTCTCGTGTTCGGAACCGCGGCGGAAACCCCGCACGTCCCGCCGCCCGAGGCGGAGAGCCTGATCGGGCTGGGCTGGCTCTACGCCATTCACGCGCGCTCGAGTCTGGCGCGCGGCCGATAGCGTGGCAGGCGGAGTACATGGTGAGCGGGATGCGCGACCAGGTCCTGGCGCTGGCTTGCCTGCGCCACGGGACTTCCCACGCGCGAAGGACGTGGCTTCGACCGGGCTGCCGCTCAGTCACGCCGTCCCCTCGAGCACGCGTTGCTGGGTCGCATCGCGCCGGAGAAATCGCCGACGCCCTTCGCACGGCCGCCTCGGGTCTGCTCCGGAGGCCCGAGCGTCGACGCGGTCTCGCCGCAGGATCGATCTGGCTCCGCGCCCTTCGAGGCTGAGCGAGATCGCGGTCCGCCAACCTCGATGGACCGCCCGCATACGCGCGGTCGATCACGCCGGCGCGGTGGCGAGGGCGATCGCTTCGTCGAGGGCAAGCCGCGCCCCCGCGGTCAGGCCGCGTCGAACCCCGCGGCGCCGAGGACTTCGCGTGCTCTTGCGATGCTCTCCGTCGCCGGATCGTGGTCGGCATCGACGCGGGTCCCGAAGGAATGACGAAAGACGTCGACGAAGGCCCAAGGCGCACCGCGCGCTCCGGCTGGGACTCGAGCAGGAGGACTCCGGCGAGGCGGTGGAGGCAGCCGGTGACCTCGATCGGCGCCGAGGCGATGCATGAGCCCGATCGCGGCGCCGAAGTGCGCGCGTGCCAGCGCGAGATCGCCTCTCCTTCGCCGCCAGCCGGGCCAGGGTTCGAGAGCGTGACCGCCTCCTCGTGATCGTTGCCGAGCTCCCGCTCGATGGCGAGCGCCTGCTCGAAGGCGGTCCGCGCCCCGGCGCTGTCGCCGGTCTGCAGCAGCAGACAGCCGAGCCCGTCGAGGCTGTAGCACTCGCCGTTCTTGTGGCCGATCGCTCGATTCATCGCCACGGCCTGATCGAGCCACGCGCGTGAGGCGGCGAGATCGCCAGTCGCCCGCGAGCAACTGCCGAGACACGTGAGGTTGGCGGCTTCCCACACCTGGTTTTCCCGACTCGCGGTTGATGACGAGCGAGCGCTGGAAGAGATCGAGCGCCTCGGCGTACTGACCCTGGAACTGCACGACGTTGCCGAGCGCGCCGAGCGACCCGGCGATGCCGCGTGTGTCGCCGATGCGCTCGCGCATCTCGAGCGCGCGCTGATAATGCGACGCCGCGGCCTCGAAGTCGATCGAGGCGGTAGCACATGCTGCCAGCGCCTTGCGAGCACCGCGGCCAGCGTGGTCGACGGCGTGAGGCTGTCGGCGCGCGCCGCGATGGCCTCCAGGCGATCCCGGCCTTCGCGCATGTACCCGCGGATCACCCAGAGCCACTGGAGCGCGGCGGCCATACGAACCGCGAGATCGAGGTGCGGCTCGTCCTCCATCAGCGCGTCGAGAGCGGCGCGGAGATTGCCGTTCTCGCGCTCCATGCGGTCGAGCCACAGCGGCCTGGTCGGGCCCGGTGAGATGGGGGCGGCACGCTCGGCCCAGCTCAGAAGCCATTCGGCGTGCACGCGGCGGGCGCCGGCGCGCTCGCCGCGCTCGACGTGCAAGCCCTCGGCATACTGGCGCACCGTCTCGAGGAAGCCGTAGCGGGCCACGCCTTCGTCACCGTGCTCGGCGATCACGAGCGATTTGTTGACGAGCCCGCTGAGGTGGTCGAGCACTCGAACTCGTCGCGACCGCCGCCGCACACCGCGAACGCCGCCTCGAGCGTCCATCCCCCCACGAACACCGAGAGGGCGCGCAGCAGCGCCTGCTCGTCGGGGACGAGATGGTCGTAGCTCCACTGCATGGCGGCGCGTAAGGTCTCGGTGACGCGTCAAGCGCTCCGGCGCGGCCGCCGCTGAGCAACCGGAAGCGGTCCTGCAAGCGGGCGCGGATCTCGACGACCGACAGCACCGCGGACCCGGCCGCCGCCAGCTCGATCGCCAGGGGATGCCGTCAATCGCGCGCAGATCTCGGCGACGACCAGCGCGTTCTCGTCGTCGAGCACGAAGCCGCTGTGGACCAGCTGCGCGCGCTCCCGAACAGCGTGACCGCCTCCGATTCGCGCGCGCGGGCGGGATCTCTGGCGGCATCCGGGGACGGGAGAGACAGCGACGACACCGCGTAGCCCTGCTCGCCACGAACGCCGAGCATCTCGCGGCTCGTCGCGATGATGCGCAAGCCGGCGAGCCGCCTCGAGCAGAGCGATCGCGAGCGTGCCACTGGCCTCGAGGAGATGCTCACAATTGTCGAGCACGATCAGCGCGCGGCGCGGCGCGAGATGCCGCGCCAGAGTCTCGGGGATCGGCCGCCCGGATTCCTCGGGAACGGACAAGGCGGACGCCACCGCGTGAGGCAGGCGATCCGGATCCGTGAGCGGTGCGAGGTCGACGAACCAGACCCTTCGGTGAGTATTCCGGGGAGCAAGCGTTCCGCGAGGCGCAGGGCGAGGCGCGTCTTCCCCGAGCCGCCTACCCCGGTGAGCGTGAGCAGCCGCGCGGCGCGATGGAAGCGCAGGCAGTCGTCGACCGCGCCCTCGCGTCCGACGAAGCTCGTCGCCGGTCGTGGCAGTGGATACGGCGCCGCGCCCGCCAGTCCTCCCGAGCTCGACGAGATGCCGGACGTCATCGACTCGGGAGTCTAACCCATGCAAGGCGCCGGGAGGCTCGGCTCGCGAGACCGTCGGCGCGCGCCTTCAGCCTTTGGTCGTGACGTCGAGCGCCGCGCGGACGCCGCTGCAAGCCCGTCCGCGGGCCCGATGCCCCAGTGGTGGAGAAACATGAGGGCAGCGGCTCCTCGCCGGTCATGTGCTGGTGGATGGCGACGATCGGGAGGTCGGCGCGGCGCAGCGCCTTGAGCACGGGTTGCAGCTCGGCCTCGGTCATCACGAAGTCGCCGTCGACCATCGCTCGTCTCGTCGCTGCCGGCAAAGGCCGCCCAGGTGTCGACGCCCATCGCGCCCCGACGACGTGGCCGTGCATGCGTGCAGTGCGGCCGATCGCGTCGCCTGCCAGCCGAACGCCCCGGAAGTCGCCGATGGCCGAGGACGCCGGCGATCTTCTCGGCGATCGAGCGCGTCGCGACGGTGTCGATGTCCGCGCTCGGGAACAACACCGGGAAGCCGGATTGCGCCACAGGAACCGCCGATCGCTCCGGCCATTCGATCGAGTGCACCGCTGCCGCCGACGTGCATGAACATGATGCGCGGGCTTTCGCCCAGGAAGGCTGGTTGGCTGGAGCGCCGTACGACCTCGACCGCTGGCGTCCAGCGCACGACGCCTCAACACCACCGGGTGACCTGATCTCCCGTGAGCACCGGGTCGCCCATGACCATGGCTGCTCGTCGGGCTGGAACGCCACGGTGGGCCGAAGCCGGCGGCTTCACGCCGCCCACCGCCACCGCCAGTCCGGTGCGTGGCACGGACACCTTGAACACTCCGCGGCGAGATCGAGCTTGCGCTTCGCCGCGGTCAGCCCTCGATATTAAGCGCGGTATGAAATCACGCCGCGCGTGAGAGCCGAGACGTCGTCATTCAGGATCAGAGCGGTCAGCGCCGAGAAGCCATCGATCGCCATATCCTCGCTGGTTCCTCGGCCGCTCCTCAAAGCGCTCACGGCAGGTTCGAGCGCGGATCGTCCGGCGCGCGGTCGCAGCAGCCCCTTCCCCATCGCAGCGTCATCAGCGCCCTTTCTGCCAGAAGCTGTAAGTCCAGGAATTTTTGCCGCCGTGGTCGGCAGGTCACCTCTTTCGCCATCCAGATCAGATCCTCGCGTCAGGATCAGAGCACGCGGGCTCGATGGCACGCCGTCCCGTCGTGCCGCTGCGCATGGGGCTCGAGGGCGTCGATCGACAATGAAAACTTTCCCTTCTCGGACGCGGCGTCAGGGGCAATCCACCAGCGCAGCCGGCGTTCACCAAGATGCACCGCGCTCCTGCCTTCCAGGTTCGCCGCTACTGGAGGCTTCCGTGGCTCAGGGGCGACCGATTGCGCGACCCGCCGATCCGTGGTTGCCTCCCGACCCATGAGCGCCCACCCCGGACCGGCCATTGAAGCGAGCCTGGCTCTGGTCGAGAAGTTCTTCGCGGGGACGGCCGGTAGCTACGACTTCATCGTGGACACCACCACGCTGGGCGCGGACCGACGCTGGAAGCGTCGCATCGTGGAATCGATTCCGCCGGGGGCGGCCCGCATCCTCGACCTCGCCTCCGGCACCGGGATCCTCACCTTCCGCGCTCGCGCGGCGCTTTCCCAATGCGCGAATCGTCGGCGTGGAGTTGCGTGACGAGTATCTCCAGGTCGCGCGACGGCGAGCCCGCGCGCAGCGGATCGACAACGTCGAGATTCGCGCTCGGCCGCGCCGAAGAGTTCGCGTCACCCGAGCGCTTCGACGCCATCGTCTCGTCCTATCTCGCCAAGTACGCCGACCTGGAGGCGCTGGTGGGTCGCGCTCGAACGCTGCTCGAGCCGGGCGGGCGGCTGGTGACTCACGACTTCACGTATCCCTCGAACCTTCAGGCCGAAAGGTTGTGGCGCCTGCAGTTCCGGGTGATCCAGTCGGTCTGTGGACTGCTGTGGCCTGCATGGCGTAGCGCCTTCGCCGGACTTCAGAGCTGATCGCGCGAGAACGCGGTGGGTCCCCGAGCTCACCGACGCGCTCGGTCGCCACAGTTTTCGCTCCGGTGACCGTCGAGGAATTGTCCGTTCATGGCGCGACCATGGTCTCGGCCTGCACGCCTGAGTCCGTCGGGGACCTGGTGCAGCCTCGCCGTCGCTCGCGTCCGGCTCACGAGCTCCTGACTCGGACCGGCTGGAGGCGCCGAAGCCCCAGCGCGCCCTCATGCCCCTGGCTGGAAGCGCTCGCGCTCGTCCGGGCGTCATGCGCTCCCAGCGGTCCACAGACGACGTCGCATCCCGCACGCCGGGTTGGGCCGAAGGCCGAAGCCGCCGAACAGGATCCGGCACAGCGCCAGGATGCCGAGCGCCTGCCAAAGGTGATCGTGGGCAAGCCGAACAGCGGCGGCAGCAACCAGTTCAAAGCTGCAACGCCAGGAAGGTGCCGAGAAGGCGAAGAGCACCGATACCCAGCAGGGCCAGCGGAACGATGAACATCCAGCGACCTCTTCGATTTCCGATCATGCCGTCGTCTCTGCCCCTTTCCTCAACTCGTCGTAGGTCTCTTGCAATCGCTCGCGCGCAGGCGGCGCACCGCGTAGCGCTTCTCGACAGCGGCGTGTTCACGCTCACCCCCGTCGCAGCGGACATCTCCTTGAAGCTGCGTCCCATGAGCTCGTGCGCCACGAACACCTCGCGCTGGTCGGCAGGCAGCTCCTCCATGGCGAGTTCGAGCGCATCGAGCAGCACGCTGCGCGTCATAGAGCGCCTTCGGGTCCCGACTCCGGCGACGGCAGCAGCTCTTCCCATGGCATCGCTCCGCCTCACCGTCCAGCGACGGCTCGTCGAGCGACGCCGTGCGCTGCTCGCGGAACAGATCGACGATGCGATTCCGCGCCACGACGAAACAGCCAGGCGCCAACGTGCTCGATCGGCATCAGCAGGCGGTTGGCTTCCACCAGTTCGTAGAAAGACCTCCTGCAGGATGTCCTCGGCGTCGCGTGGGTCAGGCACCCGCCGGCGGATGAAGTCCCACAACCGGCGCCGTTCCCGCTCGACCGTTTCCGCGATCCGCCGGTCCTGTTTCCGTGCCGACCGAGGGCTCACCGAGGCGTTCCATCAAAGGGAAGACGGATGAGGGCGCGAATATTGTGAGGTGGGATGGCCCTGGGAGGTCCGCCATACCCCTTGGTCAGTCTTGCAAGGGACTCGCGCCGACTTTACAAACCCGAGCCCGCGTTCTGCCGCGGCTCTCTCGGACTTGGTTGACCCGGTGAGCGCCTGCTCCGGCGGCCGCGAGTGTTTTTCGCGGTCTTCCTGCGCGAGGCTCCGAGGAAGAGCGCCGGACGATCCCCAAGGCACACGAGGTTGCAGCGCGAGGCGGAGGCGCGCAAACCGTGGCAGCTCCACGCGAAACGACGAAGGGAAGGAGCGAGGGATGAAGCGGACCACCCAGGAGCACCAAGAGGCCAAGCTCGGAGCCGAAGCAGGACACGTGGACACCGATCCCGGAGAGAGCCTTCTGGAGAGCACGGCGGTCGGCTTCATCACTCCGTCGAAGGCGGATCCCCCGCAACGCCGCCGGGCCGGGTGACCACGGCGAGCGCGTCCCTCGCCGCTAGCGAGACATGTCTCGCGGGATCTGGACCTCCGATGCCCGGTCCCAAGATGGGCTCCGCGATTCCCAACGTCTTCAGCGTACACAACGAGGCTGAAAGTCGCGGGAGGAAGGGTGAGCCGAGGCGGGCTGAGATGAGCGCGTCACGCCCCGGTCGGGTGCCGTGGATGGAGCGCGTCTCCTCCGGCGTGACGCAGTGGACCGGGAGTACCCGGGCCATCGCCCTGGCGGCGGCGCTGATCGTCAGGGTGGGTTCTGGTGGGGCCGGTGTTCCATTTCTCGAACACCTGGCAGCTCGTGATCAACACCTTCACCACGATCGTGACGTTCCTGATGGTGTTCCTGATCCAGCGCACCCAGAACAAGGACTCGACGGCGGTGGCGCTGAAGCTCAACTGAGCTGATCGCGCGGCGCTCGAAGGCGCGAGCAACCGCCTGATCGCCGCCGAGCGTCTCTCCGAGGAAGAGCTGCACGTGCTCAGCCGGCACTACGACGAGCTGGTCGCGCTCGCGAAGCGGGACCGCTCGCTCACCAGTCGCCTCGGTGGAGAAGCCGGGCATCGCCACCGGCGCAAGTCCGGAAAGCAGGGCCGCCACTCAGCGGCGCCGGACTCGCGACGCTAGAACGTGTATCTCCTACATGCGCGTGCAGTCGAGGACGACGTTCCGGGCATGCACGCGTCGTCTCGGAGCCGCAAGTCCTTCGGCGCGTTCGCGGATCGTGAATGGCACATGCGCTGCTACCGACTTCGTCATGGAGGACCAGCGTTCACGTGGCGAGCGGCCGACCTCCACAGAACATCGCAAGGAGGATTTCATGCTTTGGACCATCGCCGTCGTGCTCCTCATCCTGTGGCTTCTGGGTCTGGTCACGGCCCATGCGCTGGGTGGGTTCATCCACATCCTGTTGTTCCTGGCGATCGCGGCGGTTCTGATCCGCCTGATCCGGGGACGACGCCTGATCTGAGCACCGCGCGGTGCGCGGCCATCTGTTCGGACTCAAGAACGACGTCGAGACCGCCGTCAACTCGGGACGAGAGTCGTTCTCTCGCGAGCGCGGCGGGTGCCTCATGGCCGACACCGGCAACAGGCTGGACTCTCCGCGCCCTTCGATGGCGGACCAGCCCGCACCCCGTAATCTCGAAGGAGGCACGATGAGAGTGTTCGGCGTCCTGCTGATCATCCTCGGGGTCCTCGCCTTTGCGTATGGCGGGATCGACTACACGAAGCGCGAGGAAGTCCTGCAGGTGGGATCGCTTCACGCGTCCGTCAGGAGAAGAAGCACATTCCCATCTCGCCTATCGCGGGAGGCGCGGCCATTCTCGTTGGAATCTTCCTCGTGGCCCGGCGCCCGAGCACCGCGATCGGAATCCTGAGCGTCGGGCGACTCTTTTCGCCCAGCCTATGTCTCGAAGGGCGGCGTCCACCCCTGGATGCTGTCATCGTCGCTCCCCCGTTGCGGTCCTCGGTCGCAGACGGACGCCTTGACGATTCCGGATCACGGGAGGCGCGACGGCGGTGTATACCGCGGTCAGGAGAGTCACCCGCGCCCCGACCCGAAGTGATCATGGAACCTCTGGCCGAGAGGAATACGGTCCACCGAAGCAGCACGCGACGCGGTCGTTTCTCGCGCGTTCTGCTGATCGCGCTCGTGTTGCCGTCACTCGCGGGTCGGGCCGAAGCGGACCTGATGCAGATCACCGCCCCCTCGATCAACTCGGCCTCTCCCGATCTGCTCGACCATGCGGCGTCCCCGGCGATGGCCGGCGTGGCCCTGGATAGGCGCTTCGAGAAGGCGGTGGACCGCAGCGCCTTGACGCTCAACCTGACCCCGCTCGGGCTCCTCGGGCTGGCCGGCCACGGTGGTGGAGCAGAGCACGATCCCGGATGGGCGAGCCGGGCCGTCGCTCGCGTCACGGTGGGAGGACCACTGCAGTTCGTCGACTCGCTGCGAACCGCGCACGCGGGCCACGCCACCAACCACGTGACCAGCGAGCTCAAGCTCCGAATGCTGGGACCGCCCGACGACGTTTCCTCCACCCGTCCGCTGACCGTGGGGCTCGCGCTGACCGCCGGACAATCTGGGCACGGGTTACGGGCTCGATCGTTATTGCGGGACGCTCATTGCCGAGCGCGACGCTCCGTGCGCCTGGACGGCGAACGCGGGCTATCGGATCCTCGAGCGCTACCGGTCCGTGCAGCGGTTGGCGGAGACCAAGCTCGGGCTGGGAGCCCAGTGGCGGTGGGTGCGGCTCAAGGCCCTCGACGTGGGGATCTCGGGCGCGTGCCTGTTGCGTAATCATCGACGCGTTCCGGTTTGGCAGGGCGGAGCGCGCGCGGATCTGGCGTTCGATGGACTCCGTTTCTCCGTGGCCACGCGCGGGTCCGACCATCCCGAGGTGCAAGGGGACGAACGAAGCCGCAGCGTGCTGAGCGTGGCCTACGACCTCGCCGGGCGTCGACACGCCGTGTCACGCTCACCTCAGCGCCGTGATCTTCTCGACAGAAGGTGCGTCCCTCCACCTCGAGGCGAGCGAAATAGAGTCCCGTGTCGACCGCACGTCCCGAATCGTCGCGCAGGTTCAATCCACCTTGGTCTCACCCGCCGGCCTGAAACCCGACACCAGGTTGCGAACGCGCCGCCCCGTCACGTCGTAGATCGCCAGGCGTACCCGCGACTCGCGCGGCAGCGTGAGGCGCAGCGCGAGCGCCACTCGGGCAGGATTCGGAACCGGACGCGCGAGGGCGATCGCCACTGGCGATTCTGGCGGCACGCTTACCGTCGCGGCGGCCAGGACCTGAAGCGCGACACGTCGACGTCGGTGGTCTTGCGGCCGTCGGTCAGGTGGCGATGGCGCCACCGCCACCGGTCGCCACCAGCGCGACTCCGCCCTGCGCGCTCGGGAGGTTGCACACCGCGCGCCCGGTGTCGGGGTAGGCTGGATCGAGCACGCCGGATGCGAACACGTGTTGCGCCATGATGTCGGAGCTGTCCTGCCACGCCACCACCGCACCGCCAGTCCCGTCGGTCACGATCGAGGCGCCGGTCTGCTGGCGCGGGGTGATGCTCAGCGCGCGCCCGCCGGCCGGCCAGGCCGAGGTCCACGGTTCCGTTGGCGCGGACCCGTTGGGCGTACAGGTTGAGATGGATGCTCAGGGCCTGCCAGGTCACGATCGCGCCTCCCGCTCCGTCCGGGATGGCGAGCGGACGCGATTCGAGAACCCCGCGTTCGAGATCGCGAGACCGCCGGCCGGCCAGGCCGGATCGAGGAGATCCGCCGGCGAGCACGTGGTGCGCGAAGATGTGGTCGGTGCCCGTGACGCGCCCGTCCGTCCACGCGACGACGGCCCCGTGCGCGCCGTCTTCGGTGATCGTCAGGCGGCCCTGATCGCCGGCGACCGTGCAGACCGCGCGGCCGTTGAGCGGCCATCCCGCCGCGACCGTGCCCGCGGCGGTGACGCGCAGCGCGTACACATCGAATCCCAGAGATCCCGGGCGATCGTCGTGCCAGGTGACGATCGCACCGCCACGCCGTCCGCGACGATGGCGGGGAATCGCTTGGGAGCCGGCGGCCACGCACCGCAGGAAGCCGTTCGCGGGCCAGCGGGGATCCACGACACCGCTCGCGAGGACGTGCTGCGCGAAAATGTCGGGCACGTCGACGCCGGCTCGCGCATCGACCCAGGCGACGATCGCACCACCCGCGCCATCCGTGGCCATCACGTGGGTATTCTGATTCCCGGCGTTCACGCAGAGCGCGGCGCCGTTGGCCGGCTCAGCGCGCATCCACCGCGCCCGACGCCAGGACGTGCTGCGCGAAGAGATCGATGTCGTTCGCCTCCGTGCGCAGATCCTGCCAGGCGACGATCGCTCCTCCGCACCGTCCGGCACGATCGCCGGAGAGACCTGGCCTCCCGCGCCGGCTTCGATCGCTAGCGAATCGGTGAGGAGCGCACGCCCGTTGCCGGGCCACGCGGGATCAGGTCGCCGAATGCCGTGACGTGCTGTGCAAAGACGTTGATTCGTGGGTCGCGGAGGTCCTGCCAGACCACGATCGCTCCGCCGGCGCCGTCGGTGGCGATGGTCAGGTGCTGCTGGGTGTTGGGTGCGTTGGAGATGGCACGGCCGAACGGGGGCCAGTCGGCCATCACGAAGTGCGGACAGCGCAGCACCCGACCAGGAGAGCCGCGAGGGTCACGGCCCTCGGGGCGAAGCGTCGTCCGTAGCGCATGGCAGTTCCTTTCCCGGCGTGCCGATGGCTCACGCCCGATGAATCACGGCTTCCAGGTACTCCGAGGGCACGACCAGCGTGTCGCCTCCTCCGCGATCGAACGTGTTCAACAGCTCGAGCAGGGCCTGGTGGAGCGCTCGCTGCTTCGGCTCGTCGAGCGCGGCGAATGCGCGGTGCACCGGCCCGTAGAAACGGCGGAAATAATCGACCCAGTGGCTGGCCGACGGGTGGCGGAAGACGTAGGTCTTGCGCTCGGTCCGCAGGCTGCTCGCGTAAGCGTGGAACAGCTCGTGGAGCCGCGCCTCCGGTTCCCCAGGCGGCGGGAGACGCGAGACCGGCCGGCGGCGGGACGAAGCCGCCGATCACCCCGAAGCAGCCGACCGATGAATCCCTCCGGCGTCCAGCTCGCCAGCGCGATCCGTCCTCCGGACTTCACCACGCGCGTGAGCTCCGCGGCGGCGCGCGCCTGATGGGGGCGCGAACATCACGCCGTACGTCGACAGCGCCACGTCAGATTACTCCGTCCGCGAACGGCAAATCCTCGGCGTCTGCCTCGCGCGTGACGAGCGGCAGTCCATCCGCCTCGGCGCGACGGTGCGCCTGCTCGAGCAGCACTGGCACGTAGTCCACGGCGGTGACGTCGGCGAAGCGGCGCGCCGCTGCGAGCGCCGCGTTGCCGTTGCCCGCGGCCACGTCCAGCACCCGCTCTCCGGCACGCAGGTTCACAGCCTCGCACAGCGTCTCGCCGACGATCTGCAGGCGCACGCCGATGCGACCGAAGTCTCCCGACGCCCAGGTGGCCTGCTGGCGCTGCTTGATCGCCCCGTAGTCGGGGGCCGAAGGGTTCGTGGCGGTTTCCATGTCGGTTCCTCCCAGGAATCGCTGGTGACGGTAGTGCACGGTGGGATTGGACGCATTCACCCAGCGCACGTATCCACCCGGCTTGATGTGCGCGGTGGCGGGGGTGAAGGTCAGGCCGGTCTCGGCGATCCGCACAACCAGCGAGTCCGCCCCGGTTCCCGTCGACCTGCACGGTGCCGACCATGCCCATGGGCTGGTGTGGGATGCAGTGGTAGCCGAAGGTTCCTGAGGTCGCGAAGTCGTGCCGGGCGGACTGGCTGATCGCGAAGGGCCCGAAGTTGAACAAGGTGCCCGCACCGCCGCCACCGCCACCCCCGCCCCCGCCCCCGCCCCCGCCCCCGCCATGGGGCGCGGTCGGCGAGCTGTTCTTGGAGCAGGCGGCGATCAAGACGAGGAGCGCCGCGAGGACCAAGGCCCGCGCGTGGCGCGCCCGCGGGTCCCTGGCGCTCGGTGACTGCATCGTGGTCTTCATGCCCTGCCTCCTTCTGATGGGGGATGCTGCTGCCTTCGTGTGCGGTTGGATGCGAGCACGGGGGTCTTGACACCGTGCCGGGCGTCGGAAAGATCTGTGCTGTTCGTCCGGGCGGATCTCGCGCCCCACAGGCGCGATTGCGCGGGAGACCCATGAGCGGCGACACCCTCTCCGACCTGCTCCGCGCCGTGCGCTTGCGCGGCGCCTTCTTCTTCTACGTCGAAGGCGCTGATCCCTGGGTGGTCGAGACCTCGCACGTCCCGCGATCTCATCCTCTCATCCTCCCGGGGGTCGAGCACCTGATCGAGTTCCACGGGATCGCGAAGCGGATCGTGCTGGGCGGCCATCGTCGGCGAACAGGCCATCCGCCTGAACGAGGGCGACGTGATCCTGTTCCCCCAGGGCGACGCCCACACCATGTCGAGCGCCCCGGGATGCGCGCAGAAGTGGTGGACGGCGGGCTGCGCTTCACGCCGCGCCCGGCGCAGCTCCCTACACGCTGGACGTCGCGAACACGGTGGCGAGCCGCACCGCCGCCATGCCGAGCCACACCACCGCGCGCCTGGACGGCGGAGGATTCGAGCAGACCACGGTGGTGTGCGGCTTCCTGGGCTGCGACGCGAAGCCGTTCAATCCGCTGCTCGCCTCGATGCCCCGCGTGCTGCACATGCCGGGGCTCGCCGCGCCGAGGCAGCTCGTGGATCGCGAACTTCCTGCGCTCGGTGGTCGAGGAGTCGAGTCGCAAGCGCCCCGGCGGCGAAGCCGTGCTCGAGCGCATGAGCGAGATGCTCTTCGTCGAGGTCCTGCGGCGCTACCTCGACGCCTTGCCGCCGGAGCAGACCGGATGGCTAGCCGGGATGCGGGATGCCGCCATCCGGGCGTGCGCTCTCGCTCATTCACCAGAGACCGGCGGAATCGTGGACGCTCGAGCGGCTCGGAGAAGAGGCGGCGCTCTCGCGCTCGGTGCTGCACGAACGCTTCGTCCATTTCATCGGTCAGCCGCCCATGCAATACCTCGCCCAGTGGCGTATGCAGCTGGCCGCCGGTCGCCTGCGCGATACCGATGCGAAGGTGGTCGACGTGGCGCTCGAGGTCGGTTACGAGAACGAGGCCGCCGTTCTCGCGGGCGTTCAGGCGCGCGGTCGGTGAGTCTCCCGGCGCATGGCGTCGCGAGCGGCAGGCGCGCGCCACGGAGCGCGCGGCGACGATGTGACCACCGTCGCCCTCTGAGCGCGACCGTCCGCCCCGCCGATCAATACGCGATCTGGATGCCGGCCGCGAGCGTCGAGTCCCACTTCTTGATCCCCGGCGGCGGCGCGTTTCTGTCGTGGTAGTTGTAGCCGACCTCGAGGGGCCAGCAACCCCGACTACCGGCGCGACCAGCGCGGCCGTGGCGTCCCACTCGTAGTCGTTCGAGTTGTCGAAGTTGCCTAGGAAGATGCCGTTCGCGTCGAACCAGGTCTTCTCGCGGAAGTAATAGCGATAGTTCTCGGCGAGCCGGTAAGTGCTGAAGTCGTCCTGGACGCCCAGGGTGGTGCGGCGCTGGGCGAGACCCACGCCCGCTTCGAAGTCGAGCTGATGGGGATTGGGCGTCAGGACGTGATACGCGAGGCCCACGCTCTCGTCGAACTGGCGCGAGATCGCCGCGAAGGTGTTGCGGCGCCATCCGCCCTGCAGGTAGGCCGACACGTGCGGGATCAGCTCGCGCGTCGCCACGCAGCCCGACGAAGTAGCGGCCCGCGTTCTCGACGTCATGATCCGTCCCCCACACCGCCGCGCCGTCCTGCATGACCAGCCATTTGCCCGGCTTCCATTCGAACTTGTCGCTCGCCGTCAACGTCTGCAGCTCGGAGTTGCCCTTGGTGCCGACGTAACCCGAGTCCGCGGTGGCGCCTGATCGGCTTGGGCGGCGGCTCGCCCTGGGCGCGGAGCGGTGGGGCGAGCATCACCAGCAGGGGCAGCGCGGCGATGATGGAGAGCAGTCGGGCACAACCGGGGCTTCTCACGGGGTCCTCCTCAGTCGAACTCGTACTTGGGTTCGGGGAGGCGTCTGCTCGGGACCGACGCGACCCGGCCGGATGTCGGCAAAGAAATAGGCCTCTCCTTTCATGGGCGCACCGAACATGCGCCGCAGCATCGCAGAGCTGTCCGACGTGCGTGAGCGCGTCCGCGAACGGACCCTGGTACCACTTGTCCAGGGGTGCTTCGATCGACGCGTCGGCGGCGAGCGCCGCGTCGATCGAAGCCAGCGCGGCGTGGAAGCGCGCGGTCTGGCGCTCCCAGGTCTCGAGCGGCGCTTCGCGCCACTGGGTCGGCCCGCGGAGCGCGCCGCGGCGACCTCGAGCAGATCCCCGATGTGCGACAGGATCTCCAGCGGCGTGCGCGTCGAGGTCCGGCCTTGTAGTGCGCGAATCGGGAGGCGCTCCGCGCGGCACCTTGGCCCCGCGGTAGGCGATGGTGGCGGTCGCGTGCCGCAGGAACTGACGGGTCTCGCTCATGCCAGCCTTCTCAGGCCGGCTGCGGCGCGGTGACTCGCCAGGCCTTTGAGGCGGAAGCCGAGCATGGTGAGCGTGAGGCCGAAGACGATCGCGTAGCAGCCGATGATCCAGACCACCGCGAGCGCGCCGGCGCCCGGTCGCGCGAGCATGAGCGCTCCGAACACGACCGACAGCAGGCCGAGAAGCCCAGCATCCATTCGTTGGCGATCACCTTGCGGAACCGGATCGCGGCGACGATCTGAAAGAGTCCGGTCGTCAGCGCCCACACGGCGATGAAGATCAGCAGGATCAGCGCGGTCATGCCCGGACGCATGAAGGTGAGCACTCCCGCCGCGATGCCGAGCATGCCCACGATGGCGAGCGGCCACAGCGGCTTGCCTTCGTCGCGGATGCCGAACGCGGCCACCAGCGCCAGCAGCCCGTCGGCCAGCGCATAGAAGCCCCAGACCAGCACCAGCGCCGCCAGCGTGAGGCCCGGCCAGGCGGAACGCCATCACGCCGAACAGGATGGCCAGCACGCCGCGCAGCACGACCCATCCCCAGTTGCGGGCGAGGTGCGTCATCATCGTTCCGATTGCCATGACTTCCTCCTCTTCTGGAACTCCACGCCTCAGAGCCGGAAGCCGGCCGTCACCCCGAGCGTCTCGCCCGTGATGTTGCGGGCCTCGTCGGAGGCGAGGAACACCGCGGTCGCGGCGATCTCCTCGGGATCGATCATGCGCCGGAGCGCCGTGGGAGCGACGAAGAAATCGCGCTCCACCTCTTCCGGCGTTCGTGAGAGCGCCCCGGCGCGCGCCCGGATCACGGCTTCGACCCGCTCCCACGCACCGCGCCCGGCGCGATCGCGTTGACGGTGATGCCGTGCTCGCCGACCTCGAGCGCCAGCGACCGGGTCAGCGCGATCATCCCCCACTTGGAGACCGCGTAGGGGCTGCGGAGGGCGTACCCGATCCGGCCGGCGATCGAAGTGATGTTGATCACGCGGCCGCCTCCGCGCGCGATCAGGTGCGGAACAGCATGCTTGGCGCACAGGTAGGCCCCGGTCACGTTGATCGCCAGCGTGCGATCCACTCCGCGCGCTCGAGCGTCACGATCGGCGCGGTGGGTCCGGCGATGCCCGCGTTGTTGACCAGGATGTCCAGACCGCCGAACTCCGCAACCGCTCCAGCGACGAAATCGCGGACCGCGGTCTCGTCGGCGACGTCCGTGACCCAGGAGCGCGCGCGGCCGCCGCGCTCCTGGATCTGCGCGACGGTGTCCGCGAGCGGCTGCGCGCCCGTCGCGCCCAGCCCCAGCACGGCGCCCTCGGCGGCGAAACGCAGCGCGATGGCGCGGCCGATGCCGCGGCCCCCGCCGGTGACGATGGCGACCTTTCCGGAGAGCCTCACGCGCGGCATCGTACACGAGCGCCGGTCGCGCGGACATCGTCATGCGGGCCGCCCACCACGGGGGCCGAGCGACGCGCGCGAGACCGGCCCGCATGGCTGCTACAATCGCGACGTGGCCATGATCGATACCACTCTCGGCCGCTACCGGATCCTCGACCGCCTTGGCGAAGGCGGCATGGGGACCGTCTATCGGGCGCTCGACGAGCGGCTCCGAGCGCGAAGTCGCGATCAAGGTGTTGCGCGACGATCTGCTGCGCGACGATGCCGCGCGCCGGCGCTTTCGACACGAGGCGCGCGCGCTCTCGCGTCTCAACCATCCGGGCATCGCCACCTTGTTCGACTTCGATGCCCAGGACGGAGTCGACTATCTCGTCCTCGAGTTCGTGCCGGGTGAGACCCTGGCCACCGCGCTGGCCGCCGGGGCGTTGCCCGAAGCGCGCGCCGCGCGCCATCGCGCTGGGAATTGCCGAGGCGCTCGAGGCCGCGCACGAGCAGGACATCGTCCACCGCGACCTCAAGCCCGGCAATGTGATGATCACGCCGCGCGGCCGCGTGAAGGTGCTCGACTTCGGCCTGGCCCGGCGCGTGATGGGCGCCGAGAGCAGCGCGACCGTCGCGGCCGCACCGGGCGTGCTGGCCGGAACGCTGCCCTACATGGCGCCCGAGCAGTTTGCCGGCGGCACGATCGATCCCGCGCACCGACCTCTACGCCCTCGGCGCGGTGCTCTACGAGATGATCGCCGGCCAGCCGCTGGTGTCCGGGGACTCGCTGGCGGTGTTCGTGCACCGCATCGTCAACGAGCCGCCGCGATCGCTGCGCGAGATCAAGCCCGGGGTTTCGGCGGAGATGGTGAAGCTCGTCGAGCGCTGCCTGGAAAAGAACCCGGGCCGGCGCTTCGCCGGCGCCACTGCGCTGGCGCGGGCGCTGAACGAGCTGGGCCGCGAGGCGGCATTCGACGACACCGCCGGATCGACCTCCGCCGCGAGCCGCGCAGTCGTGGCCAGGGCCCACCCGGCCGCTCCCGAGCCCATCCGCTCGCTCGCGGTGCTGCCGCTCGTGAACCGCTCGGGCGACCCGGAGCAGGAGTTCTTCGTCGACGGAATGACCGACGCGCTGATCGCCGACCTGGCCCGGATCGGCGCCCTGCGCGTGATCTCACGCACCTCGGCGATGCGCTTCAAGGGCACGCGCAAGCCGCTGCCCGGAATCGCGCGCGAGCTCAAGGTGGACGCGATCGTCGAGGGCTCGGCACTGCGGGCCGGCGAGCGGGTGCGGATCACGGTCCAGCTCATCGAAGCCGTCACCGATCGCAGTCTGTGGTCGGAGAGCTACGAGCGAGACCTGGTGGACATCTTCGCGCTCAGAGCGAAGTGGCGCGTGCGATCGCCGCCGAGATCCGGATCCACGTGACACCCGACGAGCAGAAGCGGCTGGCGAGAGCGCGCCGGTCAATCCGGGGCCCACGTCGCCTACCTCAAGGGCCGGCACGTGTGGAGCCAGTACAACGTCGACGCCTTCCGGGAGAGCCTCGAATACTACCGGCAGGCGCTCGACCTCGATCCACGGTATGCGCTCGCCTGGGCGGGGATCGCCGACAGCTACGAGGCGCTGGCCAACAAGAACCTGATTCCCCCGGCGAGGGCTATCCCAAGGCCCGGGAGGCCGCGCTCAGGGAGCTGGCGATCGACGACACGCGCGCCGAGCTCCATGCCACGCTCGCGTACGTGGCGCGCTTCCACGATTGGGACTGGGCGGAGGCGGAGCGCGGGTTCCTGCACGCGCTCGAGCTCAACCCCGGCTACGCGTACGGCCGGGCGCGCTATGCGAACCTGCTCTCGGGTCTGGGCCGGCACGCCGAGGCGATCGCCGAGGCCGAGCGTGCGCTCAGATTCGATCCGCAGTCCCTGGTGGTGCACGTCGCAGTCGGCGACGTGTTGTTTCTACGCGCGCAGTACGAGCGCTCGATGGACTACTACCGCCGCAGCCTCGAGATCGAGCCGGACTTCGACTCGGGCCACACCGACCTGGCCCGCTCGCTCGAGCACGTGGGCCGCCACGAGGAGGCGCTCGCCGAGTTCCTCAAGGCGCAGCCGCTGCGCGACGAGCAGCCGCCGCCATCCACCGGACTGGCGATCTATTACGCGCGCGCCGGGCGGCGCGCCGATGCCGAGGCGGCGCTCGCCCGCGTTTTGGAGCTGTCGCGCCGCCAGTTCGTGTCGCCGTACGGGCTGGCGTCTTACTACTCGGTGATCGGCGACAGCGGACGGGCGCTGGATTGGCTCGAGCGCGCCTACCGGCAGCGCGACGGCACCCTAGTATGGGTCAAGGTTCACCCCCGCCTGGACGGTCTGCGGGGCGAGCCACGCTTCCGCGAGCTGCTCGCAAAGATGAAGCTGGACCTCTGAGTGGCTGGCTCATCGGATCGCCCGTCCAGCCATTGGATCAAGGCCCAATACCCATTCGGTGGCGCATTCGGCTCAATCGTCAGCGGACAGTTGACTTTCCCCTACCGTGCGTCAGGCTCCCGGGCCTTCTTTCCGAGTGCGGCACCACGGCGTCCTGCCGGCGTCCGCGCTCGAACTTCCATCAGGAGAAACCATGTCTCGTGTCGTGAGGGTTCTCGCCTTGTCCGTGATGGTGAGCGCGGTGGTCGGTGCGGCGCGGCCGTCGGCCGCGCGACGTGGAGATCTCTCCGTTCGCCGGATATTACATCGCGTCGGACCTGTACAACTCCACGGGGTCGAAAGTGGAGCTCACCAACGATGTTCTTTACGGCGGGCGGATCACGTTCAACATGAGCCGGCAGGGTGGACTGGAGTTCGCCTACACGCGGACCGGTTCGGACGCCAAGATCCAGACGCTGCAGCCCGGGCAGCCGCGCCGGGACATTGGCCGGGTGGACTTCGACACCTACGACATCAATTTCCTCGGCTATCAGTACTCCGGCGAGGCCGCGCGGTGACTCCGTTCGGACTGATCCGGATTCGGCTGGTCGCAGACGCATCCCAAGATCGATTCGGACTTCGTCGCCGCCCTGCCCAATCAGCCCAAGGGCAATACGCTCTTCAACTTCAACTTCGGTCTCGGCACCAAGATCGAGATGAGCCCCAAGCTCAGGCTGCGTCTCGAGGGTCGCTGGCGCATCACCGACACGGCGGTCACCACCAGCAGCGGGATCTGGTGCGACCCGTGGGGTTATTGCTACTCCTACGCCAGTGACTGGTACGACAGCGGCAGATTCAGCGGTGGTCTGACCTACAAGTTCGGAGGGGTTACTGGCACATGAGGACTGCCTTGGCACTGACCGCGGTCGCCGGGATCGTCGCGCTCGCCTCGTGCGCGCCGGCGACGCGGCTGACCTCGTCGTGGACCGATCCCACCCAGACCGGGCACCACTATCAGAAGGTCGCGGTGGTGGGCGTGACGCGCGCACCACGATCCGGCGCCAGTACGAGAGCGCATTCGCCAACGACCTGCAGAAGCGCGGGATCGCGGCCGTCACGAGCTTCTCGATGCTCGGCGAGGGCCAGGTCGACAGCACCGCCGCCGGCGCGTTCATGCAGAACGGCGTGGATGGCGTGATCGTGACCCGGCTGGTGGATCAGGAGACCTACAGCACCTACTACCCGCCCACCTACTCCACCGCCTGCGTGCCGTCGTCCTACTACGGCGGCTGGTACAGCTACTACAATACAGGCTACACCTACGAGACCTCTCCGGGCTACACCGTCGAGAACAAGGTGTTCCGCCTCGAGAGCAACCTCTACAACCTGTCCTCAGGAAAGCTGGCGTGGTCGGCCTGACCGAGACGACCCTGATGTCCGGCGATGCCCCGGAGCGCGAGATCCAGCCGGTCGTCGATGAGCTGATCGCGAGCATGTTCAAGTCAAGGTGCTCACCCCCGAAGGGCATAAGCGTTGATTCACCCGCAAAGCCAACGGCACCTGCCAGGCCGAGGCTCGGCTGCCCGAAGCGGTGGTTTCGTCGCGTACGAAGCGCTACCGCAGCCCATCACACCTCTGCCATAGGAGTCGTTCCGTGCCCAGACCGCTTTCGGTTCCTGCTCGCCCACGCTGATCGTCATCGCGACGTTCGGTGCGTTGCCCGTCATCGCTCGTGCCGGGGATATTGACAGCGAGATCGAGCTGCTGCGCGCGCGACCTCAAGTCCGGAAAGGTGGATCTGATTGGACAGTCGATCCACCCCGACAGCGCTCAGGCCGCCAAGTTCTGGCCGGTCTATCGCTCCTATCAGCTCGAGTTGGACAAGATCGGCGACAAGCGCGTGGCGCTCATCAAGGATTACGCCGCGAACTTCGACAAGATGACCCCGGAGAAGGCCAAGGCGCTGGTCAAGGATGCCCTGGACATACAGGCGGCCCGGACCAGTCTGCTGAAGAAGTACTACCCGCAGTTCGAAAGGTGCTGGGTTCCATCGAAGCCGCGAAGCTGCTCCAGATCGAGAGCATGGTCATGAACCTCATCGACCTGCAGGTGTCCGCGGAGCTCCCGCTGGTGCAGAAGCCCACCGCCAAGCAGTAGTCGCACGAACAGAGCGAGAGCCGGGGCGCCAGCGCGTCCCGGCTCTCGTCATCTCCGGAGGGTTTCGATGGCGGCGTTGCGCCGCCGCGCTCACTTCACTGTGTAGCCCTTGGCCTCGAGACACAGTGCCCATCGCCGTCTTGAGCTTGTCCTTCTTCGCCTTGTTCTCGGCCTCGGCTTTCTTCTCGGCGCGCTGCCGCGTTCTGCGCGGTGGCCTTCCTCTTCGCCGAGCGTCCGGCCAGTGCGCCGCCGGCGGCTCCATAGGCGGCGCCTTCGCCGGCATTGCCCGATATGGATCCGACGATGGCCCCACCGCCGCGCCCTTGGCCGCGCCCTTCACCGCCGCGCCCCGGGCTGCCGGAGTCGGTCTTGGCCGCCGCCAGCATTCCCCGCGGCCTTGGGATCGACTGGCGCCTGCTTCAGCACCCCGGTCTCCTCCGCCGCCCACTGCAGACAAGTCAGCTCCTCGGCCTCCTGCTGCTGCGGCGTCTGGCCCGCTGGCGGGATACACGATGATGCCCAGTTTCTGCTTCGCTTCCTTCATGGTCATGCCGCCCTGGGGATTCGCCCCGCGGGCGCCGTCGCGGCAGGTGCGGCCGCGGCGGGTGCGGCCGCGGCAGGTGCGGCTGCGGGAGGCGCGGCTTTCGCGGTCGAATCCTGTGCGGCGGACCGCTCCACCGCGACCCAGCAGGTGCGGCGACAGCGGCTCCGGCAACCAGATGCTTGACGTGCATGGCCACCTCCCTCGGTGTCTGGTGCTGCTTTCTCGTCGGCCTTGTCGCGGCAGCATACTCCCTGCCCGCACTCTGGAGCACGATTCCCGCGTGCTGGTGGCGCGCAAAAAAATCGTGGAGGTCGGATCAGCCACCGACCTCCACGAGACTGCAGCTACAGAGGAGCTACTTGCGCTTCGCCCGCCGGACCCGCTTGCGGACAGTGCGCCGGGCGACGCGACGGACGCGTTTCCCGCGACGCACCGCCTTGCGGACGCCCTTACGGACACGACGCCTGACAACACGGCGAACGCGTTTCCCTCGACGACTGCCTTGCGCACAGCCTTGCGCACCCGGCGTTTGACGACCCGCTTTCTGCGGGTAGCCTTGCGGACGGCCTTCCGAACCGCTTTCCGTCGCCTGACCTTCTTCACCGTTCCCATCAGGTCCGACATCATCGAATCGTCAGCCATCTGTCTCCTCCCTGAAATGAACTGCAGGAACCGCATCCTGCCCGATCTGCGTCGCGCGCATCGGGACTCGCGGGCGAGTCTCGCGCGCGACTGCCTGCTCGAATCGGGCCATTCGCATCCCTAGGCGCGCGACACGACGAGCCGCAACAAAAATGTGATGGCGGAGCCGAATCGAGATCGCGTTTGGACATTCGATCGGCACGATGCATCGCGATGTCGACGCCGAGCCGGGAACCAACCACGCGACACGATCGGCAGCGGCGCGAGACGATCGGCAGCGTGCGAAAGTGGTCGCGTTGCTCGATGGTGATTCGAAGAACGGTGGTGGTTCAGCACGTGGTCATGCGCGATCGCGCATGTGGCTCGCTCGATCCATGGCAGCACGCGACTCCTTCTCATGTGCTGCCTGCGGTTGCTGCGATAAGTCGTTGCCGCCTCGACGGGTCATCGTGGACGGATGGTTCTCCTGATCAGAAGACTTCCTGCATCCCGAAGAAGAAGCGAAGCGGCTGGAGCTGCCCCACGCCGCGTCGACGGCGAGATTCGTCGCGGTCTTCTTGTTGAACTTGACCCGCAGGCCCACGCCTCCCGCGGGATCGGTGTTGCTGAAGACCCCGCTCTCGGGATCCGTCGTCTGGGTGGCGCTGAGAAGCCCACCGCGCCCCACAGATCGTCGCGGCTCAACGAGACGCGGTATTCGAACTCCGTATAGATCTGGCTCTGGCCACGGATGCGTCCCTGGACGTAGCCACGTCCGCCACGCCCGTACGTGTCCCAGCCGATCGCCGGCAGGTCGAGATGGGGCGTCTTGCCGAAGGTGATCTGCACTGAGTTCCAGATCGCCATCGTGTTGCGGCTATCGCCGCGGGAAGCGGGGATACACGCGCAGGTCGCTGGACAGCGACTGCCAGGGCGTGTCGCTCCCCAGCTCCGTGGCGAAGTTCCGCAGAGCTCGCGTTCCAGTACAGGCCGCGCTTGGCGTTGATGGGGTTGTCGCGGGATTCGTAGAGGACGTTGGCCGAGACGCCCGAGGAAGTGGACGAGCGAGCAGTAGCCTCCGGCTGTAGGATCAGGGTAGGGCGTCGCCTCCCCGGCTTCGCGCGCGCTGATCGACGATGTTCGGCGTAGCGGTTGTAGTGGTAGCCGAGCCCGATGTAGACCGGCGAGCCGCGGCCCGCACGTAGGCGGTTTCGTAGAAGCGGTACAGAACGAAGTCCATCGGGGTACTGCGACTGGCCCCGCTCGACGGCGCGCCGAGTCCATAGGTCGGCTGGTTGGTGTCGAGGTAGCGCCAGTCACCCTTCAGATCCAGTCCGTTGCCCGGGGCGAAGAAGTCGGACTTGAACTGCGAGGCTCACCTGCTGGGTCGTCGAGTAGCTCGCCCCGGCGAGCCAGACGAGACGTTGGTGCGTCTTGGGATCCCCAGATAGCCCCCGAACGTGGCCGAGAGCCCGACGAAGGCACCGTACGCCGGGTTGTAGCCCACCGACGGCAAGAACGTGAACGACAATCCCGCCAGGGCTGCGCCTGAGGTTGCGCTCTTCACCTTGATTCCCAACAGGTCGCGCGCGACGTCGAGGATGTCTGCGCAGCGGCGGCGCCTATCAGGTTGACCTGGACGGTGTCGCTGGGCGACGGCGGCACCGGCTGTGCGAAGGCGGCGTGTGCCACGATCGGCGGCGACCGCCAGGCTGAACGCGGTCACGTCTTCGAGGATCCATGACATGAGCCGCGGAGTGTAACAGCCCGAGGCCGTCACTCACCGGGCGACCAGCTCGAGCACCTTCTTCAGGATCTCCTGCACCGGGATGATGGTCGAGAGCAGCGGCAGCATGGGCAGCAGCGCACACAACGCCGTGCCCGTCAGCTCTTGCACCCCGATCGGGGCTACCCGCATGCCTCTCACCACCTGAAGACTGTTTCCGATGTCCGCCAGCGACTGGATGTCGGCGGTGCCGAGCAGCGGTTCCTCGGACGGCTTGCGATCGCCGACCCACTTGCCGTGGAAATCGTGGACGTACGCGTCGGCCAGCGCCCCATACTGCATGATCCCGTGCCGCCGCGCACCGACCAGGATCCCCGTGGAAGACGAACAGCGGACCTTGAACCAGCAGGATCGCCAGGATCACGAACGCGCCGATCACGTACTTGAGCTGCTCGGGCGATCCTCCGCCGAACTGGATCCACAACACCGCGCGCGCCGAGAACACCAGCGCGACCGGGATCAACAGCAGATTGAAGCCGGTCTGGGCCTCGCTCGAGTGAATCGAGTCCTCCGCGCGATCCGGATGGGTGGCGAGCACCTGGAGCCCGAGCTTGGAGACCTTGCGCAGCCACAGGGTCCACAGCAGGAGCCGCCACACCCAGCGCAGCAGGATGAAATGGTAGAGCGGCAACGATACCAGCGAGAACCAGCGGCCCGCCCAGCTCAGCCCGGCCGGCTCCCCGATCCAGTTCAGGTCGAATGACCGGCCGCCGCGGCGATTGTCGCCGCCGTACGGGTGTCGAGCCAGCCGAGAGCCACGGCCACGAGCAACAACAGCACGTCGGACGGCCACGCGTCGGCGAGGCCGGTGGTGTGCGTCACCGACTCGTCAGATTCGCGACGGCGCGATTCGGGGACGAGCGCGGTGGACTCGAAGTAGCGGACGCCCAGGCGGAGCCGCCGATTCACCATCTCGCCCACCGCGAGGATCCACGGCGCTCGAAGAGGACGGCGTAGACGGTGGGATCCCTCAGCAACGGCATCTGGACGCCGGTTCCGCTCGCGACGCCCTGAGCGAGCGCCAGAGCCACCAGGGGAACGGCGGCCAGGATCACGGTCCCGACGCAGAGGAACACCAGCCCGCGGCCACTCCAGCAGGCCGCGGGTCCACGAGAAAGCGATGTCCCGGACCCCCGCGCAGCGTGGACGAATCCCAAGCCCCGGATCTGACGCCAGCGGCTGCGCCGTCATCTGCCTCCCACGGGATCTAGTCGAAACGATTCTCGTCCGCGGAAGGCCCGTAGAGCGCCGGCACCATCGCCTCGCATCATCCGCAGGTAGACCGTGAGCTGCCCGCGGTGGTGCGCCATGTGGTTGAAGGTGTCGCGCAGCACGACGTGGCGCGGCTGCTCGCTCACCACGTTGCCCGCCACCTTGAGGCGCCACGTCTTCATCAAGTGGTTGTCATCCGTGGCCTCGAGCGCCTTTCTCGCCTTGGCGATGCCCTCGTCGACGGCCTTGAGCCGCTCCTCCTTCGTGTTCATCGGCGGCGGTCGATAGCCGGAGCCGGCCGACGGCTCAGGTCGAGCTCGTCGCCCTCGATGATCATCGCGAACCACGAGGGCATGCCGGCCGTCGTGATCGCGAGCCGTCCGAACGGCATGGACTTCGTGTGCGGCTTCCAGTCATCACGGCCGTCGGGTACCTGCTTCGATCGCCCGGCGGGTGCGGCGGCCCTCGTCCTCGAGCTGCGACAGATAGAGATTCAGTCATCTTCAGCGCCATCACCCTCCGCGTGCCTTCGATTTCGTCACCACTGGATGGCGTCCCCTGCAGGGTAGCCCATCCCTCTCTCGACGGCGGCGACCCGCCCCCGACTTGCGGCCCGGTTCAGGGGGCGTCCGGCCTACGCCGTCTGCTTGCGGCCGAAGCTGGGGTCGAGCGGGATCAGAGGGCCACGAGGAAGCTCGGAATGGTCGCGAAGATCACCCACGTGAAGAAGTGGCGGTAGCCGAGGTGATCGGCGAGCCAGCCGCTCCACAGCCCGGGGATCATCATGCCGAGCGCCATGAAGACCGGTGCAGATGGCGTAGTGCGCGGTCTGGTGCGGTCCGCGCGCGCGATCGCCATCATGTTACGCGAGGGTACGCCGTGAAGCCGAAGCCGTAGCCGAACTGCTCTGACCGCGGACGCAGAGCTGAACCAGAGAGGCAACGCCGTGGGCTGCGCGTAGGCCAGGTAGATGAACACCGCGTCGGGCAGATGGATCGCCAGCAGCATGACCCAGAGCCAGCGCCTGGAGTCGCGTCGCGCGAGGACCACGATCCCCCCGAGGATGCCGCCGGAGGTGAGGCAATGAGTGCCGATCGTGCCGTAGATGAACCCGACCTCCGTGGTGGTCAGGGGCCGAACCGCCGCCTCGCGCGGGGTCAGCAGGAAGAGGTGAGGTCATCTTGACGAGCTGGGCCTCGCCGAAGCGGTAGAGCAGCGGGAACATGAGCAGCACGGCGATCCCGCCGCTTGCCGAAGAACGAGCCGAACGATGCCGAAGGAACTCAGCGAGGAACTGTGGGATCTGTCGCGCGGATCCCGGCTGATCGGTGGCCGGTCGCAGGCAGCACGAACCGGTGCCAGATGCCGAAGCCGAAGAACAGCACGGCCACCGCGCTCCCATCGCGGTCGACCACGCCTGCGCCAGGCCGCCGCCCATGCTCCTGGATCCCTTCCCGCCACTCGCGACCAGCGAGGCCCTGGCCCGCGATGGTCGCGATCCGATAGAAGAGCGTGCGCTCTCCACGAAGAAGGCCTGCTGGTCCTCGCGCGTCCGAGCATGTAGAAGCCGTCGGCGGCGATGTCGTGGGTGGCCGACGCGAACGCGAGCAGCCAGAAGAGCAATACGTAATAATCATTGTACTTCGTTCAGTTACGTATTGCTTGGCCGCGGCGGTTGCGAAGCTTCGCGCCGCTCGCCGCTCCCGGTGCTGGTGCGGGGCGAGCGGGAGCGGCAAGGTGTTGCCCGCGCGCTGCACATGCTCTCCCCACGCTGCGACGCGGTCCCTTCGTGGCGGTGAACCTCGGTGCGCTGCCTCGCGAGCTCGCCGAAGCCGAGCTGTTCCGGACACGAACGAGGCGCATTCACCGGCGCAGTGGGAATGCGGCCGGCGTCTTCGAGCTCTCGCACAACGGGACGCTGCTGCTCGACGAGATCGGCAGCTCCCCATGGAAGATGCAGGCGAAGCTCTTGCGTGTGCTGGAGACCGGGGAGGTGCGGCGCCTCCTGGCGCACGGAGCGCACGCCAGCAGGTCAACATTCGGGTGGTGGCCGCCACCTGGTCACCTGGAGCAGCGAATCATCGATGGCACGTTCCGGGAGGATCTCTTCCACCATCGCGGTGCTCGTGCTCACGTCCCACGCTCGCGATCGCAAGGGCGACGCGCGATCGCCGGGCACTCCTGGCACGATAATGTCGCGGGAGGTCGGTCGAAGATTCTCTCTCCCGCTGCGGTCTCGCACTGACTCTCGTCGAGCGTGGCCCGGAAACGTGCGACTGCGCAACGTGGTGTATCGCGCGCGACGCGACACTCCACTCCGCCAACGTTCTCGAGGCGGCCGACATCGCGAGAGCGCTCGCCTCGATCCTCGTCGAGCCTTCCGCGGCCCGATCCGCGAACGGCAGAAGGAGATCGTCCGGGCGCACGGCGGAAGTATCGCGGCTGCGGCGAGAGGAAGTGCGGTATCCCCGCGAGACCCTGCGCACGACTGGGTGCGCGGGACCAAGCGCGAGCGCTAGGCCGAGCAACCCGCGATACCGGCGGGAGGTGGCACGTGCAGAGCGTGAACACCAGCAGCAGAAGAGCACGCTGAGACGCTGATCGATCACCGGTACGTGCAGAAGCCCGCGCGGCGGCGGCGCCCAGCGGGTTCGCGACGTGCGCCGAGGGGCCGCACCGGGCGAGCGCCGGGCGGGAGACGCGTGCCGAGGTCGATCGCCACCACCAGGTAGGCGCGACCAGGTCGTCCCGTGCGGGCGACGAAGAGGAGCGCCAGGAGGTCCAGCTCGCGACCCCGAGCACGAGCGCCCACGCGGTGCCGGGCGTCGAGGGCGAGCCGACCGTTGCCAGTGCAGGATCACGCGGAGGAGCACCACCACCATCGCGGCGATCGCGGCGGCCGAGTGCCGCCACGGCGATCGCGAGCGACGGCGCGGCGACGGCCGTCGGAGAGAGCCGCGCCGACACGAGGCGATCGAGGCGGGCACGCGCGACCCGCGCACGCCGAGCACGATGCCTGCCACCGCGGCCGAGGATCGGAAGCGTGATGCCACCGAATGACGAGAGAATGGCGCGAGCGAGCCGCGGCTCACTCGGCACGGCGAGACCTGGAACACCGACAGGACCGAGGGCCGGCAGATGCGGGAGCCACGATGATGATCGAGACCGCGGCCCACGCGCGCGAGCGATGGCGGTTTACGACGAGCCTGGCGGGTACTCATCGGTTGCCCCAGGTAGTCGCCAGCGTCCGCGCCGAAGCGCCATGGACCGCGAGGTGCCGGACGGAAGTCCATCCTGCGCACGGGACGCGATCGCGCGTGCCAGCGTCTTCCGGATCGCGAACCTGGATGCGCAGCTCGAGAGCCGTGACGAATCATGGCAGATGCCAGGCGACAGCCGCGTCAGAGCAAAGATCGGCCGCCAGACGCGCGGACGGCGAAACCTGCGAAGCCTCGGCGTCCTTCTCTCCCGCAGCGAGCACCACGCGCACGGGCGAGTGCTCACGCCATCGGGGGCGCGGCCGCGGCTGGCGTGCGCGGGACCGGCGACCACTGCGACGCCTCGCGAAGAACGGCCGCGAACGCATCGGGGTCGGACGCGAGCGGAGCACCTCGTCGAGCTGGGCCGTCGCCACCACCACGCGCGCCCGGCGAGCGAGCGCCTGGCGAACGGTAGCGAGCAACCAGATCACGCGACACGGGATCGACGTAGCGCTCGGATGACGATCTTTGGAAATGTGCACGATCGGTCGAGTGAGGATGTCGGCCACCTGCCGTCGAAGCGGGCGTGTCGGCCCCTCGGAAGCAGAAGCCGGATCCACGCCGCGCACGGCGGCGATCTCGACGCGGTCTCTCGCAGTGGAAGCGTCGGATCAGGCGAGCAATACGTA